>SL_3KL_010_SEDDRAFT_10002989_pt1 | contig 15409 bp, 12 predicted proteins | sample SodLakKL_010_SED_2_FD_10381 | JGI IMG/M metagenome (IMG submission 10381)
CGGGAACCGAATTTTTCATATTCACGGTTCAGGCACCCGGCCATCCAGTCCCTGTCTCTCAATCTGGTTCTTTCAAGTCTGAAGCGGTTGATTTTAAACGGCTTCAATGTGAGTGAGACAAGCTTTCCGATTGAATTTAATTTCGGAAAATATAACAGGGATAAATCACCCCTGTATTTCTCATGCCCCTGAATACCTTCATAATCATTGATCAAATCACCGCAGCCGTATATAATCAGATGTCCGTGATGAACTTCCAGAGCTTTCGGGTGATGGGATGAGTGGCCATGTATCAAATCGGCATGTCCGGATTCAATCAATCTGTGTGCAAATTTTCGATCATCTGCCGACACGTTGTAACCCCAGTTTCCACCCCAATGCAGTGAGATTATTATGCGGTCTCTCCTTTTCCTGAATTTTTCAACATCCGATTTAACTTTTTCAAACCGTTTTGAAGATAACCGGGGTAGCAGGTTCACACCGGCTTTTCCCGTTGCTGCTTTCCAGTCTGGCATGATTCCGGCATCTGCAGCAGCATAAGAAAAAACAAGGATTCTCCCTGTACCGGTTTCATATACGGCAGGTTCTGAAGCAGATTCATTATTTGCCCCTGCACCTGCACAGGAGATTTCGTTCGAGTTGAGTGTTTGAACAGTTTCCATTAATCCGTCATAACCCCAATCTAAAATATGATTATTAGCTATGACAGCAATATCAATTCCGGCTGCCTTCAATACCGGGATATTTCCGGGATGCATGCGATAATGAATGCCTTTTCCCCTCCAAAAGTTATTGCTCGTTGTAATAGCTGTTTCCAGGTTGACGATTCTCAATACCGGATTTATTTTATCGATCACTTCAAGTGCATCTCCCCAGATGTATTCATTGCTTACCGGTTGAGATATAGAACCCGATTTTCTCTCAGCCAGTTCGACATATCGTTTTGCATTTTTTATATAACGTTCATGCAAATCCGGATCAGAAGTATACTTCAGTACCTGGTCGATACCCCGTCCTGTCATTACATCCCCGCTTAAAAGTAAAGTAGAATGGTTATTATTTTCTGTATCATAATTCATTAGATATGAAAACTCGTTATATATGTCGGCTCTGTAAACATGTAACGTTAATTACCTAAAAACATGCCTTGCCATTTATTTTATGATTTCACCGCCGGTTACCTGGAACGAAGAAAAAAGTATCGAATGAAACATCAAGCCGTAATGTTTGTTGAATCAGTAAAGTAGTAATCAGAAGAGAAGTATGTATATCAATTAAAAATTTAACCCAAAAAAGTCGTAAGAACTTTTTTACACCGAATCATTCGGTGCCGATCCCTACAAGATGAGACCCATAATAATTTTTCTGTTTGTCAGTATGATGGTAGGTTGTCTGCCAGACGCTGATGACTCTCTTACCCCGCCTGATAATGATGAGGGGGAATTAATTGTTGAAGCATTCACCGAATTGTCATTTACCAGGCCTCTTGACCTGCAGCATGCCGGTGATGGCTCGGACCGAATCTTTGTTGTTGAGCAACGCGGGATCATTTCGGTGTTTGAGAATGATCCGGAGGTAACTGAAAAAGAGACGTTCCTGGACATCAGGAACCGGGTTGATGATTCCGCAAATGAAATGGGGCTTCTCGGCCTTGCTTTCCATCCCGATTTTAAATCAAATGGGTATTTCTATGTCAATTATACAACTTCAAATCCGGTCAGGCGAACGGTAATCTCCCGGTTTCAGGTTTCCGGAAATGAAACCAATCAGGCAGATCCCGATAGTGAGCTTGAGATTCTCACCTTTAAACAGACCCGGGGAAACCATAACGGCGGACAGATTGCATTCGGCCCGGATGGGTATCTTTACATTGCCTCGGGTGATGGTGGTGGCAGCGGTGATCCGGACAATAATGCACAGGACTTAACTAATCTGCTGGGAGCCATTCTTCGAATTGATGTTGATGCCATGGAAAATGGGAACCAGTATGATATTCCGCCTGACAATCCCTTTTTAAATAATCAGAATGGGTACCGGGAAGAAATCTATGCATGGGGATTGAGAAATCCCTGGCGGTTCAGTTTTGATTTTGAAACCGGCCGGTTATGGGCTGGGGATGTCGGACAATCCGACTGGGAAGTTATCCATATTATTGAAAACGGATTAAATTACGGGTGGAATATCATTGAAGGCTCTCACTGTTATCCGCCCGAATCTAACTGTGAAACTGAAGGGCTTGAGATGCCAGTTTATGAATATCCCTGGGGGGAAAGTGATACAGGACGATCTGTTACCGGAGGATATGTATATTACGGCCAGAACCTTCCGGAATTGACCGGGCATTACATATATGGTGATTTTATTTCAGGAAGAATCTGGGCCCTGGAGCACTCTGATCTTGAAAACCCTGTCAACAATGAACTGGCTCAGGCCGATTTTCAGATTTCCTCGTTTGGAATCGATCAGCATGGAGAATTATACATCTGCGGATTTGACGGAAAAATCTATCAGCTTGGAAGCGGAGTCCTGGAATAGATTGAATGAGTGAATGAGTGAATGGGTGAATGGGTGAGTGAGTGGGAGTGGAAGTGTAGGTGATTTATCTGGTTACAATGCTCTGCCTTGTAACCCCGGAAATGCTGCTCTGCTGCATTGACGGAGGGTGTTTGAATGAGTGAGTGAATGGATGAGAGAATGAGTGAATGATTGGGAGAGTGGGAGACACGGCGTAATATATTGCTCAGGGCACAGACAAAATCCCGACAGGGATGACAGGTTGTAGCCCCGCGGTTTCAGCCCGGGGCTGATGGCGATGGCCAAAGCAAACCCCGAGGCAATAATTACAGGAACGACTCCAATCGAAGACGAAGGGGTGCCAGGCAAGCCGTGGAAAGGAGATCGTTGTACAAAGCGGCTCTGTTGATGTAAGCCGGATTGTTATGGTAATTAATTCCGTGAATAAATCCTGCCGTTCTGTCCCTGGAACCCATATCAACATTATGATCCGTCAGGATCATCTCATGGGTAGGCCAAGGAATGTGGTATCCACGTACATTTGTTCCATCGGAACAATTCGTGGTGGAATTCCGACTGGAGCCCCGAATCACGAAACAATCCGATGGAACGAGGATGTGGTGATTTCAGGAGGAAAGAATTTATGGTATTAATGGACACGGTTTATCTATTAGACACTGACGGGGCTCTGCCGGTGGGCCGGTAATCTGTTCACCATCGCTAAAATGAGGGCCTTCACGCACAAAATCCGTTACCAATCAGGGATCAATGTTACTATTTTTACAGTTACCTGAAAAATTAATTGACTGGGATGGAAATCTTAACCCTTTCCATATCAATCATTTACGAGATATTAATCCTGGATTTTAGCTGCCAGAAAAAATCTAAAATATTTTCGTAAGTATTTGATCAAAACTGTATCATACATATATCAGACATATACTTTGAGATTTCAGAATCTGACCGTTCAAGCTTATTTTAAACGGGGGTGACAACAGGTGACACCGTTACATTTTATATTCGGCATACAACAAAATTTCTAACTGAATACATATTATTATGGCCTCTTCATCATCCAGCAACAAAGACAGACTCAAATCGCTTGACATTGCCGTTGGGCAAATTGAAAAACAACATGGCAAAGGTACCATTATGCGGTTGGGTGACGGCCCTGCCCACCAGGTCAATGTGATCTCTTCCGGATCTTTGATGGTGGATTACGCTCTTGGAGTAAAAGGGGTGCCACGAGGGCGAATCACTGAAATTTACGGGCCGGAAGCCAGTGGTAAAACAACCCTTGCAATGCATGTGATTGCAGAAGCACAGAAAGCTGGTGGTTACGCTGCTTTCATCGATGCGGAACACGCTTTTGACCCGAAATATGCAAAAGCACTCGGTATCAACACCGATGAATTGCTGATTTCCCAGCCCGACAGCGGTGAACAGGCTCTTGAAATTACAGAAACGCTGATCAGGTCCGGTGCACTCGATGTAATTGTCGTGGATTCAGTGGCTGCCCTGGTTCCCCGTGCAGAACTTGAGGGTGAAATGGGTGATTCCCATGTTGGCCTTCAGGCACGACTGATGTCGCAGGCTTTGCGTAAAATCACGGGTATCGTGAGCAAAACGCGGACATCCTGTATTTTTATCAATCAGATACGTGAAAAAATCGGTGTCATGTTCGGGAATCCTGAAACAACCTCCGGTGGCCGTGCACTCAAGTTTTATTCGTCAGTCCGCCTTGATATCCGCAGAATCGGTTCACTGAAAAAGGGAGATGAAGTCATCGGTAACCGAACGAAGGTAAAAGTTGTCAAAAATAAGGTAGCACCACCATTCAAGGTTGTGGAGTTTAATATTATGTATGGCAAGGGAATATCAAAAATCTCTGAAATCCTGGATCTTGCTGTAGAGTATGACATTATTGAAAAAAGGGGAAGCTGGTACCGGTATGATGGAGAGCCGATCGGCCAGGGAACAGATGCAGCCATCCAGTTCCTTGAGGAAGATGAAAAACTAACCAAACAGATTGAGGAAACCATCATGACACGCCTTTTTCCTGAAGAAGTAGCTGCATCCGATAATGGCAAAGCTGAGAAAAAAGAAGCCGTAGCGGAGGATGGATAAAAAAAACTGCCAGGCCCCGGCAGAAACCGGCAGCCTGAAACTACCGGTTACAATCACAAAGATCAAGCCACAGAAAAAGCGAAAAGACCGATTTTCACTTTTCCATCACGACCAATTTATTATTGGTGTTGCATCGGATACACTTATCAGGTTCGGTTTACAGAGAGGTGTAGAAATTACATCTAATATATACGATCAGATTGAATCTGAAGAGCAAAAACAGTCTCTCAGGGATTTTTTTCTCCGGCTGCTCGGAAGACGTGATCATTCCGCACGTGAATTAAAAACCAAAGCAGCTCAAAAAGGGTACAATACTATTCATGCCGATGAGATTTTAAATCAGCTTGAACGAAAAGGTTATATTGATGATGAAGTGTTTGCCCGGAAGTTTACACATGATAAAATCAGATTGAAAAAATGGGGGCCTGTAAAAATCAGGGCACATCTGAAAAGCAGAGGGGTCAGTAACCGGATAATTGAAAAGGTGATTTCCGAGAAGGCAGGCAGTTTGGAGCTTAAAAAGATTTGTGTAGATTTAATTGAAAAACGACAAGCACATTTTTGCAGAGAAACCGACGATTTTAAACGTACCCAAAAAATTTCGGCTTATCTCCAGCGTAAAGGATTCATGTACGACACCATAAACAGGGCGATGCCCGATATCATCGACAGGCTGAATGTTTAACAACATCACTCTTGAAAAAATAGTAAAGTTTATTGCCAGCCTTGCTGCACTTACCCTACTTGCCCTGGTTCTCTATAACTATAGTAACCTTGTTGTATATGCGATCATCGCCATATTGTTTAGCTATCTTCTTGATCCTTTGGTGAACCGAATGCAATCTGCCGGGATGAATCGGACAATAGCGATTTCATTGACGATGGCAACAGTCATTCTCATCATCGTCTGGATCTCTACCAGTATTATCCCGATCATCGCAAACCAGATGGCAGCGTTAGCAGGACAGTTAAGTATGGATAATATACGTTTCATTGCCCAGGAAATTGAAAACCATTTAATGGATAATTTTGAATTTCTGCCTCCGGGTTTTTTGCAGGACAATGTCACTCAATTATCTGAAAACTTGTTCGATACGACACGAATAACCGATATCATGGCAAATCTTATCGGAATTTTCACAAACCTGTTTGCAGCGTTCCTGATCATTCCGTTTGCCACCTTTTTCTTTCTGAAAGATGGGAGTAAAATCCGCCGTGACCTGTTGCAATTGGTACCCAATAAGTATTTTGAAACAACATTGAGCCTGATTGACAAAGTAGAAACCCGATTAGGGATCTATTTCCGAAGCGTACTGCTCCAATCCACACTCGTAGCCCTTACATCCTGGCTGTTTTTGTCCATTGCCGGTTTATCCAATTCAGCATCCGTTGGAATTACGATTGGTGTAGCAAATACCATTCCATATTTTGGCCCGATTATCGGTTATCTGCTCTCAATAGTCGTTTCGATAATTGAAACAGGAGATTTTTCACTCGTACTTCCGTGTTTACTTGCTGTACTTCTTGTACAGATTCTCGATAATGTCGTGTTTCAGCCTTTGATATTTTCAAAATCTGCTGATATGCACCCGGTTGCAATCCTGTTCATTATCATGGTTGGAGCTCAGACAGCCGGCATGCTTGGAATGCTCGTTGCTATCCCGATCGCAACTACACTCAAAATCACCTTCAACCAGATGCGCTGGAGTTTTAATAATTATTATGTCTACAGAACCGATGCACAAACTCCAATAATTACTTCAACACCAAAGACTTTGGAAAAACCTAAAGAAGCATAGAATTTCAATTGCATTCTATCTCTTGACCACTATATTTTTCGGTAAAGGTGTTTCACATAATTTAAACCCCAATCTTTATAAAGAAACTTTTATCATATTCAGACAGGTCAGATTCTCCAATTAGTATTACTATCGATACATTGCATTTCTTATCTTTAGCGCTTCATAAAAAGTGTGAGATCTAAAATGAGGACGTGAAAAATATCGTCGTTTTTGCATCAGGATCAGGAAGTAACTTTCAGGCAATAATCAATGCGGTTGAGGATGGCAGAATTCATGCTGAAATCACCGGCTTGATCGCAAGTAAACCGGATATTGGTGCAATTAAAAAAGCAGAAACCGCGAAAATACCTTACCAGATAATCCGCAGGCCGGATTTTGATAATGAAAGTCAATTTACCGAAGCTCTGCTCACAACTCTAAGTAAATGGAATCCAGACCTGATCGTGCTTGCAGGGTACATGGTCCGATTACCGGAAGAAATTATCCGTAAGTATCCAAAAAGGATTATCAATATTCATCCATCGTTGTTACCCAAATACGGCGGTAAAGGATATTACGGGCTTAAAGTCCATCAGGCCGTGCTTGAATCGGGTGATCATGAAACTGGCTGTTCTGTTCACTATGTCAATGAAATATATGACGATGGCCCGGTCATCAAGCAGACAAAAGTACCTGTACTGCCTGATGATACCCCTCACTCCCTGTCGGAGCGGGTATTGAAAGAGGAACATAAACTGCTGCCTGCTGTTATCAATAAACTTCTAACTCAAAATTAACATCACCATTGGCTTTAAAACCGCTTGAACAACTCCCAAATAAACCACTCAAAATCAAACGCGCACTTCTTTCGGTAACTGATAAATCCGGGTTAATTCCGTTTGCCAAAACCCTTGTTCAATCTGGTGTTGAACTGATTTCTACCGGAGGTACAGCGAAAATACTAAGAGAAGCAGGACTCAAAGTACAGGATGTTTCAGAAATTACCGGGTTTCCTGAATGTCTTGATGGCCGGGTCAAAACCCTGCATCCAAACATACATGGCGGAATATTAGCCAGAACCAGCCATCAGCCCGACCTTGATGAACTGAATAAACTTGCAATTGCACCCATTGAACTTGTTGTTGTAAATCTCTACCCATTTAAAGATATCGCGAATCAGCAAGATGTTACCCCTGAAACAGCTACAGAGCATATCGATATAGGCGGGCCAACGATGATCCGGGCTGCCGCAAAAAATTTCGCTCATGTTTGTGTTGCATCCTCACCGGATCAATATAAAATTATTGGCAATGCTCTTGAGTCGGATGGGGCCATTTCATTTGAACTAAGAAAAGACCTGGCAAAGAAAGCGTTCAGACATACGGCAGATTATGATGCCGCTATCAGTAATTATTTTGGGGATATAACAGGTGAAGGTCTGCCGGGGCAACTGAATATCAGTTTGCCACTTTCAGGATCGCTCAGATATGGTGAAAATCCACATCAGGCGGCAGCCGTTTACGGAAATCAGAATGAGTGGTTCGAGTGCTTTCATGGCAAAGAGCTAAGTTACAACAATTACCTCGATATCGATGCAGCCCTGAATCTTATGTCAGATTTTTCGGACTCCATCCCTACGGCTGCAATTTTCAAACATACCGTACCCTGTGGTGTTGCAAGCGACTCTGAATCGCTTTCTAAAGCGTACCGAAAAGCTTTCTCCACAGATACGATGTCTCCGTTCGGCGGCATTATTATCGTAAACAGGGAACTTGATTTCGAAACGGCCAAAGCCATTGATAAAATTTTTACCGAGATCATAATGGCACCATCTTTTCAGAAAGAAGCATTAGAACTTCTCAAACAAAAGAAAAACCGAAGGCTGATAAGGATCCGGAAATACCCTGCCGGCAAGGATGAATTACAGTTCCGGTCCATCTCGGGCGGTGCCCTTGTCCAGCAGCCAGACAGAAATGATTTTGATGTTAATACATTCAATACAGTAACAAAAAGAAAAGCAGATAACCAGGAACTTGAAGATCTCCAGTTTGCATGGAAAATTGTGAAACATATTAAGTCAAACGGTATCGTTTATGTTAAGGAGCTGCAAACGATTGGAATCGGCACAGGACAAACAAGCAGGATTGACAGTTCTGAATTTGCAATAATCAAGGCGAAAAAAGCTGGATTGGATCTGAATGGATCAGTGATTGCATCTGATGCTTTTTTTCCCTTTGCTGATGGTGTCATTGCAGCAGCGGATGCCGGAGTATCCGCGGTCATTCAGCCGGGAGGCAGCATCCGGGATGATGAGGTCATTAAAGCGGCCGATGAGCGTGAACTGGCTATGATTTTTACCGGGAAAAGACATTTTAAACACTAAAACCAAAATCAAAAATTGATTGATCTTCTATTCGCAAATCGAGAGACAAAATTGTATTTTTACGAAATATTGCCCTAAAATGAGATAACCATTCAAGCTATGCCAACGACGGAAACCCCGGCTAAACAAAAAACATCTGAAAACTCCCATTCCAGTTCAAAAACGGGACTTTTCGATTTTCTCTATACTGATATTGCCATTGATCTCGGTACTGCCAACACACTGATTTATTCCAGAAATAAAGGTATCGTCATGAACGAGCCATCAATAGTTGCGCTCAACAATCAGGGTCAGGCTGTTGCCACCGGACACGAAGCCCGGTTAATGCATGAAAAAACACATAAAAATATAAGGACGGTTCGTCCTCTCAGAGATGGAGTCATTGCCGATTTTGAAGTTGCTGAACTGATGATTCGGGGAATGATTAAAAATGTTAAGAAGAAATGGTATTCAACAACCCGGCAGATGGTTGTTTGTGTGCCCAGTGGAATTACTGAAGTTGAACGCAGAGCTGTTCGTGACAGTGCTGAACATGCGGGTGCCAAAGAAGTCTATCTTGTTGATGAACCGATGGCAGCAGCTATCGGAATTGGACTGAATGTTCACGAACCGGTTGGTAACATGATTGTGGATATTGGCGGTGGTACTACCGAAATTGCCGTTATCGCACTCTCCGGTATCGTCTATGCACAATCCGTTCGTCTCGGAGGAGATGAACTCAATGAAGATATCATTAATTATTTTCGGCGAAATCACAATCTTTTGATCGGTGAACGAACCGCGGAAAAAATCAAATGTGAAATCGGGTCTGCTGCTCCTCTTGATGAAGAACTTGAAATGATTACCAAAGGACGGGACCTGGTCAACGGTGTACCGAGAACCCGTCAGGTAACGTCGAAAGATGTACGCGAAGCGATCTCTGAATCGGTCAATACGATTGTAGAAGCGATCACCAAATCGTTAGAACAAACACCACCTGAACTCTCGGCTGATATACTTGATCGCGGAATCATGCTTACCGGTGGTGGTGCATTACTTCGTAATCTTGACAAACTGATCACAGAAACAACAGATCTTCCGGTACACATTGCAGAAGACCCACTAACGGCTGTGGTTCGTGGGACCGGAGCAATTCTTGAAGATCTTGAATACTACAGGAGTGTTGTCTCCTGATTAATTACCGAATTGTGAATGCGATTTCGACTTCCTCGCATCACTGATGCGAAAGATTTCATTATTACTACGTTAATATTGATCTTTGCCGCTTCTTTGATGATTTCGCGGCACGATGGAGGTCTGCATAATGTTCGGAAAGTATCTGTTACCGTTCTCAGTTATCTTGAGCAGCCACTCTCCAATATCCGGGTGTACAGGCAGGCGCTGAATACAAATTCTTATTTACAACGTCAAAATGTTCTTTTACAGGACGAACTGAGTCGTTTGCGCTCTGTTGAACAACAAAACAGAATTTTGCGGGAACTGCTTGATTTCCGAACTGATTATGAATATCCGTTAATACCGGTCATGATTGTATCAAAAGAGTTAACAAGCATGAATAATGGCCTTACCGTAAATGCAGGAACCAACAACGGAGTTGAACACGGAAATCCTGTTGTCAACTCTGACGGATTGATCGGAGCCGTTATATTTACTACTGGTAATTATTCACAGGTGATGCCCTATACGCATTCAATGTTCAAAGTAAGTGCCCGCATTCAGGAAAGCAGGGCATTTGGAATCGTATCCTGGGAAGGAAATCGACATGACGAACTGGTCATGCGACACGTTCCTCAAACAATTCAGGTAGAACAAGGCCAGATTGTTGAAACGTCAGGCTTTAGCAATCAATATCCGCCAAATATACCAATCGGTGAAATTACGCGTGTAGAACCTGAAGAAGGTGTTGAAACCCAGGTCATTTACCTCCGGCCATTTGTAAATCTCAATACCCTGGCTGAAGGGTTTGTACTGGGTTTTCAGCCGGATACAGCAATTCAGGAGCTAATGGATCTGCAAGAGGAGCTGTTTTGATTCGTTCCGAACATATACGTGACCTTCTTATTGGATTTGTTTTTCTGGCAGTGCAAGTAATTCTTTTCCGGCATCTTCAAATATACGGTGCTGAAACAGATTTGATTCTAATTTATCTTTTATGGATATGCACTAAAAAAAACAGAACGGAAGCGCTGTTGTATGCGGCTCTTTTTGGCTTCCTTCAGGATGCCATGACAGATTTATGGGGTCTGCATACGTTCACAAAAACACTTTTAATTTTTATTTCACACAATTATCTGAATAAAGTATCTGAAAATCGTTTTATTTTATGGCAGATATTCTTAATTCTATTGGCTGCTGCATTTCTTCATAACATGATAATGATCCTGCTTGGTAGTTTTTTGGAACTCTATTCCAGTTCTATCATTGCCTGGTCGATGTTAACGATCGGAAGTGTATATACAGCTATCATAGGTAGTTTTTTATATCTGGTTCGAACCGAATAAGTCAATGTCACCAACAAGAAAACGAGACATAAAATCTTCTGCAAGAATACTTCAGGCTTTCATCCTGCTTATATGGCTTGTTATGTTCGGGCGATTAATTCAGCTCCAGATTGTCGATTATGAAAAATACGCACCGATCAGTAAACAGAATTTTATCCGGCAAGATTTTGTAAACCCGGCCCGTGGATTAATTCTGGACCGAAACGGAACGATTATCGTTGAAAACGAACCGATTTATTCGATCACCATCAACCCGGTCAGTTTTGACATGTCAAAAATTCCGCTTTTGGCAAAATTGTTAAATACCACCGAAGAAGATGTATTAGACAGAGTTACCCAGGCCCAGCAGTATTCATGGTTTCGGACTTCAAGGTTATTTACTGAAGTCAGTTTCGAATCTTTCTCAAATATTCAGGAAAATATCTGGCAGCTTCCCGGAATCGGTCACCAGATAGAAAGTAAACGACATTACCCGTTACCACTTCAGGCGTCTCATACAATTGGATATCTCAGGGAAGCATCTCTCGAGGAGTACCGCAGTTCGGACCGCATCCGTCTTGGCGACAAGATCGGGAAAAGTGGAATTGAGATGGTTTATGAAGAATACCTGAGAGGTGAGCTTGGAACGAAATATAATCGGGTCAATGCATACGGCCAGGCTCTTGGTTTGTATGAAGACAGTAACCTTAACAACCCTCCAACAAAGGGGCTCGATATCATCACAACACTTGATGCTGAACTTCAGGTGCTTAGTGAAAGAATCATGGAAAATAAAAGAGGTGGATTGGTCGCATTAGATCCACAGACTGGAGAAATTCTTTCAATGGTCAGCACACCTCAATACGACCTGAGCCGGCTTGCCGGAAGGCTGGATAGTGATTACTGGGCACAAATCAATTTCAATCCGAACACTCCTCTCTTTAACAGGGCAATTTCATCAAGACAACCACCGGGATCTACCTTTAAACCGTTTATGGGATTAATTGGATTACACCTCGGATTGATAACAAGGGATACTGAAATTTATAACAGCGGGGCTTATTACAGAGGCCGTGCTTATGGAGATTTAGCCGATCCGGGAGATTATAATCTTGAAAGAGCCATTACCAAATCCAGCAACACTTTTTTCTTCTGGATGATGGACCGTATCGCTACAAGGGGTTATCTTAACCAATGGAGTGAACTGGCCAAAGATTTTGGTATGGGAAGAAGAAATTTTATTGATCTTCCCCATGAAACTGTTGGGATCATGCCTGACAGTACATATATGAACTCAACTTTTGGTGAGAGACGCTGGGGTATTGGTGACCTCATGAGCCTGGGTATCGGCCAGGGAATGGTATCCGTCTCACCCCTCCAAATGGCTGTAGCAACAGCATCAATTGCAAACGGCGGGTTCAGGGTTCAGCCACATATCGTACGTGGCATCAGAGAAATGGATGGAAGTATTAATTATACGGATCCCATCCGGGAACGCATTGACTGGATACGGGAAGACCACCTGCAGATTGTTCAATCGGGTATGCGAGGGGCTGTTACAGATGGTGGTGGACGCTGGTATGCAAATCTGCCAGATATACCCGTAGCTGGAAAAACAGGTACATCACAAAACCCTCACGGAGAAAATCATGGCTGGTATATTGCCTATGCCCCTCTTGATGATCCGAAAATTGCCATTGCGGTACTAATTGAAAATGCCGGATTCGGTTCCATTTCAGCCTCCCCCATTGCTTCACTTGTCATTGAACAGTATTTAAAGGGTGAAATAGAGAGACAGCACGTTCTTGAATATGTTCTGAATTTTAACCCGTGGGAAGATATCCCGGAAGATTCTGATACAGAAGAGAGCGCTGCAGAAGAAGTTCTTGATGAAATGGAGGCACAACCATGACAATTTTCAAAGAACTTAACTGGGTTCTTGTTTTTATCTGGGCAAGCTTAACTGCTTTTGGACTTGTAGCTATTTACAGTGCAACACTGGGCCCGGTTTCTCAATTTCTTCCTGCTTTTATCCAGGAAAATTTTATGAGACAGTTAACATGGGTTGCTTTGGCAATTGTTATCATTGGTGCAATACAATTTACATCTCCCAGGACCTTTCAGGGTGCATCCTATCTATTATACGGTTTTGCAACTTTCCTGATGATAATAACCGTCTTCTTTGGTACCGAAGTCAGTGGTTCCAGAAGCTGGCTGCGCCTCGGTCCGATTAACCTTCAGGTTGCTGAACTCATGAAACTTGCTACAATTCTTGCCGCTGCAAACTATCTAACAAGCAGGCGTGATATATCAGCCGAAAATCTGAAAACAGCTTTCACTGCATTGTTGTTTTTTATCGTACCTGTAATTCTATTAATTCTTCAGAATGAAACGGGTGTCGCAATTATCTTTCTTGCATTGCTGCCATTTGTACTTTTCTGGTCCGGGTTGCCACATGGTATTTCCCTTTTGATGATTTCTCCTGCAATTATCGCTTATTTTTCAGTAATTGACTGGCAATACGGGCTCATTGCGGCAATCGTGTTTACGTTCAGTATATTTTTTGTTCAAAGAAGGCACTGGCTTACAGCTACCTCACTAATTGTAGGATTGATGACTGTAATCGGTACCGAAGTTGCATTGCACCAGGTATTACAACCTCATCAGACTGCCCGAATTGAGGCATTCGTTAATCCCAACCTCGATCCGCAGGGATCCGGATGGAATATCATCCAGGCTACAACAGCAATTGGGTCAGGCGGACTGACAGGTAAAGGATTCATGGAGGGCACTCAAACACAATTACGTTTTTTACCGGAACAATGGACTGATTTTATCTTCTGTGTTGTAGGAGAAGAATTCGGTTTTATCGGAGCCGGTTCAATTATGATATTATTCCTGCTGCTCTTTTTCAGGCTCATTAATATGGCAACCCATCACAAGCACCCATATGCTCAACTGGTCATGGTTAGTGTGGCTGCCGTCTTTTTTATACACTTTACGATCAATATTGCAAGTGCAACGGCTATCATGCCGGTAATCGGGTTGCCGCTTCCATTTATCAGCTACGGCGGCTCAGCATTCCTGATCAACTCCATTCTGCTTGGAATCTGTCTGAATTTCGATCTGTATAAACGCTCATTCAGCATCTATAGCTGATTCTTTCTTCTTTTGTTGCATTTCTTCAAAAGAATATTCTGTTTTCAGGTTAAAGCTTTTTCGGTGATATTTGGTGAATCCGTAGCTTTTTAATCCCTGATAGTGTTCAAGTGTCGGGTACCCAACATTTGTTAACCATCCGTAATATGGATATTCATCGTGAAGATCTCTCATCAGTTGATCACGATAGACTTTGGCAAGAATCGATGCAGCACCAATTGATGCCGAACGGTCATCTCCTTTGATAACACATTGATAAGGAATCAGTGACGAGGTATAGCGGTTACCATCCACGAGAAGGTAATCAGGTTCACCACCCGCCTCTGTACATTTGACCATTGCAGTGATCGATGCTTTCAGAATATTCATCTGATCAATTTCTTTTGGACTGCAATACCGGATCGTCCAGTATCGGGCTTCATTCCTGATCTGTACTGCAAGTGATTCCCGCCGGGATTTTGAAAGCGTCTTGCTGTCACGGTAATCGTCATAGCTGCTGCCCGGCGATAATATAACTCCCGCTGCTACTACCGGCCCTGACAGGCACCCCCTCCCCACCTCATCCAGGCCCATTACCCGTTGAAAGTTTTGTTTCCATAATGTTTCCTCAAAAACCAGCCGTCCCGGTTGATCCATTCTTCATTAAAACGTTTATTAAAGACATTCATTTTTTGATCATCCATCTGAAAATATGGAAAAGTTTAAACACTGTTCGAAAATCTGGAAAGGGCTGGGTTTGTATATTGATCGGTTGTTTTGAATAAAATACGAACTGAAAAACAGAGAAACCGATGAACCGATAAAGTAGGTTACGAGTCGTTTATCAAGCTATGTGCCAAACTTTTTCGGTTGAACATTGATCGGTTGATCGGTTGGTCGGTTTTTCTGTTTACCCCGGGTCTTCAGCCTGGAATTCATCCCAATTCTCAAATCCCAAATCGTTATTCATCATTCACCCCCGGTCC
>SL_3KL_010_SEDDRAFT_10002990_pt1 | contig 15406 bp, 17 predicted proteins | sample SodLakKL_010_SED_2_FD_10381 | JGI IMG/M metagenome (IMG submission 10381)
TCTCCACAAGACGTTCCGCCATCATCTGCTTGTTTATCCAGATCCTTTTTGTCTTCTCCATCTACAGCTTCATCAATGTCTGCAACCTCGCTGGAGGCTTCTTCTTCACTCTGCTCAGATTTAGCTTCGCTTTGATCAGTGGCACTATCATCATCGTCTTTTTGATCATTGTTTTCATCTTCTTCTGCTTCTTCATCTTTAGCTTCACTTTTACAACCTGTGTCTTCGTCTTTTAACGCTTCGGTCTCATCAAAATCACCGGTGTTCTGTTCGTCTTGGCCTTCTGATTCCGTTTCATCAACTTCATCTTCGCCAGTCTTACCTTTCTCATCTTGTGGGGCGTCTCCGGTTTCATCACCGGGAGACTGATCAATCGATGATTGATCATCAGGTGAAGTTTCTACCCTGGAGCTTTCGCCTCCATTACTTTCAGCAAAGGCAACAGCCGGAATAACAATAATTAAGGCTGCCACAATAATCATGAACAGGATAAATAGTTTTGGAGAACAGTACTTTCTTTTTTTACTTGCCATCTCTTTTTCTTTTTCACCTCCCTTCAAAGCATGATACCTTTCTGCGATGATAAAAGGTACTTTGAGCTTATTGTTTGCTGACCTGATTTAAACGCCTGCATAGAAACCAGGCCATACCACCGCTATTATCCTTAATAAACATACCCAGTTATCGTTTTTTTAATATATCAAAAGTAAAGTTCTATATTGTGAGAAATTAACTGGTTATGTTTAAGGACGCCATTCAATTCATAATAGCTAATAGTCGTTCCGATTACAATGATTTTTTTACAAAAATGCCCTTTTATCCTCTTTTTCAAGGATAATGTCAAAAAAAGACTCAAATAGCAGTTATTTAATTACCCTGGTTTTTTATATGGGTCATTTTTATGAAAGATATCTAGAAGTAAATGAGACCCTAAAAGCTATGTCCTGCTTTAATTCCCGTGCTTTCAATAATAAATACAAAAACATACAATTTTATGCTAATAAAGTCTATCATATGATTATAAAATTGTAAAATTTCAACAGAAGCAATATAGAGTTGGCTTTCATTAAAATAAAACTGATGAGACAACAATCAAATCAATAAAATATGAAATGCTTTTACAACCCAATTTGTAAGATTGAGTAAACGTGCCTGAGTCGGGNTTGAATTATTCTTCGTGGTCTGCAGTCAGTGAAGATGCAGTTTTAACCCGGACNGCCTTGAACCCGGAGATGATATCCAGCAGTTCTTCTGTTATCGCGGCCTGGCGCTCCTGCTGGTAGGATGTTTTTAGTTGATCAAGGCGTTCGTTGATGTTTTTTTCGGCTGCCTGCATGGCCGCCAGGCGGCTGGTGTTTTCAGCGGCCAGGGAAAGGGCGCAGGCCCGGTATAAAGAAACAAAAAAGTACTGGTGAAGCAGGGTGGATAGGAGCTGATCGGTAGGCATGCTGTAGGTGGGCAGGGAACGCGACTGCCACTGCAGCCCTGTTTCTTGCAGCTGGTCAATGTCAACCGGGAGAAGGGTCTCGGCCCGGGGACTGAATCCGCCGGCCCGGGGGCGGTTGTAGAAAAGAAGAACCCTCTCCACTCCTTCCTTTGAACGCCGCTTTTCAATGGTTGCAAGCAAGAGCTGGATGAAGGGGGTGATCGCACTAATGGCGGTAGGCATTGTAAAGCTTTCGGCCAGCGTAATCGATTCTGCCTTTAACCGGCTTATAACCTGTTCACCGCTGCCGATATATATTTTATTCTCCGGCAGATCTATACTGATTTGTTTATTTTCAAACCAGTAATCCTCAAGGGCATAAGAGACAATCTGTTCATTGAAACGGCCGGCCAGGCCGTGATCGGAGCCGAAGACGAGCATAAGGACAGGCCGGTTTATATCCACTGCCGGGTCATCAAGGTTTTTAACACCACGGGAAAAAACTACCGAAAGACCCAGTTCAACGGTATGATAGTAATCATCCAGCGATTCGGCGGCCTTTTCATACTGGCGCACACTGGTGGCAGCCAAAGCTTTCATCGTTCTGACAATTGATGAAAGGTCTTCACCACTGGCAATCTGTTTTTGCAGGGTCTCAAGGGTCGAGCTCAAAGGTTAGCCTCCCGGCTGAAAGATTTCTTCACCAGCTTAATTTTTTTCTTCTGTGCTGTTTATCCGGAATGATTAAAACTTAAACTAATTATTATCACCTGTTTCAACATTGTTCGCTTCTTCGGGGCCTGCTTCGCTTTCTACTTCTAACCTGTTACCTTCTTCCTTTTTGAGAGCTGATTTTGCAGCTTCAACGATAGCTTCCTGGTCCTTTTCCGACAAAAGAGCACCTTCTTCAATTTTTTGGCAGATATCCGGAAGTTCCGAGGTTACCACCTCTCTAATCCTCTCCTCGGCCTTAGGAATATCATCTACATCCATATGATCGAAAAGCCCTTCGGTTACGGCCAGTAACGAGGCCATCTGCTCCGGAATGGTCAGCGGCTGCAGTTCGGGCTGGGTCAGCACCTTGCGCACCCGCCGGCCGCGCTCGATTGTTTGACGGGTCTTTTCATCCAGACGGGTTCCGAAGCGGGCAAACATTTCCAGCTCTTCAAACTGGGCATAAGCGAGACGCAAATCCCCCGTGACGGTCCGGTAAGCCGGAAGCTGGGTCTTTCCTCCCACCCGCGAAACCGACTTTCCCACATCAACTGCCGGCAGGTGGTTGCGCTGGAAAAGATCCGGTGAAATGTAAATCTGTCCGTCGGTAATCGATATCAGGTTGGTCGGAATATAGGCTGAAATATTCTGGGCCTGGGTCTCAATAATGGGCAGGGCCGTCAGCGAACCGCCGCCATACTCTTCACGCAGATGGGTGGAGCGCTCAAGCAGACGGGAATGCAGGTAAAATATATCACCGGGGTAAGCTTCACGCCCCGGAGGTCTTTCCAGGAGCAGGGACAATTCACGGTAAGAGCGGGCATGCAGGGTCAGGTCATCATAAACAATCAGCACATCATTGCCCTTTTCCATAAAATATTCGGCAATGGTGGTAGCCGCATAGGGAGCGATAAAGCGCAGGCCGGGCGGTCCATCTCCCGAAGCAATTACCACGGTTGAATATTCCATGGCCCCGTATTCACGCAGCTGGGCTATGAATTTGGCTGCATCGGCTCCCTGCTTGCCTATTGAGCAGTAGACGCAGATAACATTTTTATCAGCCTGGTTGATGATCGTATCAAGGGCAATGGCCGTTTTACCAATTTGCCGATCACCCAGGATCAGCTCACGCTGGCCCCTGCCGACCGGGATCAAAGCATCAACCACTTTTAATCCGGTCTGCAAAGGTTCGGTAACCGGAGAACGGGCCATGATTGGGGGAGCTTCTCTTTCGACCGGCCTTCTTTCCGAAAAGCTAACCGGACCCAGGTTATCCAGGGGCTGCGCTGCAGCATCAATCACCCGGCCCAGGAGTCCTTCTCCTACCGGCACATCAACCACCCGGCCGGTGCGGCGAACCCGGTCACCGGATGCAATATGCTTAGAAGAACCAAGCATGATCACTCCTACCTGGTCCGGATCCAGGTTAAAGGCGATACCGGTAATCCCTCCGGAAAACTCTACCAGTTCATCAGCCTGCACCCCGTCCAGGCCGGATATGCGGGCAATACCGCTTCCGGTAGAAATTACTGTTCCGCTTTCTTCCACTTTTGGTTCGGTTATGCCTTTTTCCAGAAACTGCTGCAGAGTTTTTTCAGTGGAGTCAACGGCACTGCGCAGTGTATCCAGCAAGGAATTGTTTTCACTTTCCGGTTTGGTCATCGCCGGACACCTCCCTGCCGCTTTCTGTACCGCTCTTTTCCTGTCCCTCCTGTTCTTTGTGTTCGAGGCCTTTCATGATTTGCTCTTCAACATCTTCCAGGTAACTGTTTATATTCCAGGCCACCCGGTATCCGCCTACATCAAGTTCAAGACCGCAAATCAGGGCAGGATCGGTTTTAACCGAAAGGTGGAGATCTTTTTTAAGGTCGGGAACAATTTCCTTTTTAAGGCTCGATTGCAGTTGTTGCAGTTTATCCCCGGAGGGCTCAAAAGCACTGTTTAAGACCAACCTGTGATCATCAGCGGAAAGAGCTTTCTGAAGGTCTGCTCGCTCCTTTTTGGGGAGACCGGAAATTTTCTTGATGAACTGATCCCAGGTAAGTGACTCCAGGTGTGAGTCACTCAGGTCTTTTAAACAGCGTCGGGCGATAGAACAAGCCTGCCGGCCGATGCGGCGGCGTAGTTCAGCGATAAATGATTCTTTTTCCCGTTCGAAGGCTTCTTCCCAGCTGCGCCTGGTCTCGTCCACTTCGCGACGGGCCTGGTCCAGAAGCTCGCGTTTTTCCTTTTCGGCGGCATGACGGGCCTTTTCCCGTATTTCTTCTTCCTGCTCCTGCAGCTCCTCTTTTTTGCGGCGGTAAGTTTTAATCTGCTCCTCGGCCTCTTCTTTCTGCTCAGCTGCCTCTTCTTCCCTCTTAACTATTTTTTGTTCACGCTGATCCATGGTCCGGATAATTGGTCTGTACAGAAAATGGCGCAGCAAAAAAACCAGAACCAGGAAATTAATAATCTGAAAAATAATTGTATACCAGTCTATAATCATAGTCGTACTCCCATAAATAAGTCTTCAGTCCTCCGCCTCCTGCTGACTAAGGCAGAAAATAGTTCCAGAATGGATTGGCAAAAATCAGGATCATGGTTACCACAAAGCAGTAGATCGCGGTCGACTCGATCATGGCTAATCCGACAAAAAGGGTCCGTGTAATGGTGTTGGCTTCATCGGGCTGCTGGGCAATCGAGCTTAAAGCCTGGGATACTGCGCGCCCCTGTCCGAGGGCCGGCCCAATCGAGCCGAAGGCAATGGTCAGCCCGGCAGTGGCAATGGAGATAATACCCACTAAAGCTAAAGATTCCATCTTATTCCTCTCCTTTTTTCTCTATTTCCTGGTGGGCCTTGCTGGCCGAAGCGATATAAACCATGGCCAGGATGGCGAAAATATAGGCCTGGATTAATCCGGTGAGCAGACCAAGGGCCTGCATAACTACCGGGAAAATAAGCGGGGTTATCGTCAGCAAAATAGCCACGATAATTGTGCCGCTCATCATATTGCCGTAGAGTCGAACAGCCAGGGCCAGGGTTCGGCTCAGTTCACCAATTAAATTGAAGGGCAGCATAAAGAAAGTCGGCTGCAGGTACTGCCGCAGGTAGTTAAGCACCCCCTGGTGGGCAATGCCAAAAATTGGCACGGCGATAAAAACGCAAATGGCCAGAGCTGCCGTGGTGGAAAGCGAGCTGGTCGGGGGAACATAACCGGGCACGATGGCCAGGATGTTGGAAATAGCAATAAAGATAAAAAGCGTGCCCACAAAGGGCAGGTAAGGACCCGGTTCCTGGCGGCTTACTTCCCGAATTTGATCATTAATACCGTTGATCAGTACTTCAAGAAGATTCTGCCAGCGTGAAAGCTCCCCTACACTGGAAAGTTTCCTGGTAATCAGCCAGGATCCAAAGGTTAGCAGGAAAATAACCAGCCAGGTAAAAAAGATGGTGGAATTAATTTTAAACCAGCCCCATTCAAAAAGGACGATTTGATCAGGATTGATCGTCAACGACTAGAAAGCCTCCTTATGACAAATCCGCATGTTCTTACCCGCATAAACCTGGTCTGGGTTAAATTTTTTGGCCAGGACTTGATGCCGTGAATTATTACAGATAAATGTTAAATGCTTAAGGTGATCCTGAATATACTTATTTTACACGGCCAACCGGGCGACCCAGGCAACCCCCATCCAGAAAAAGTAGGCGGCCATGACCATCAAAAAAGCCCCCAGCACCGTTACCACGCCGGAATAGATACGGTCGCTGATAAACTTCTTGCCGGTAACCAGGAGGACGGCTATGACCAGCAGCCAGGAGAGGTCGGCTAAAATGTGACCGCTAAAAAAGAGCAGCACCCCCAGCAGGCCGTGTTGCTGTGAAAGAGCCACGTAACCGGCGCCTACAGTAGCCCACCATAGAAACCAGTAAGGGTTAGCCAGGGTGGTCAGTATGCCCGCCGAAAACGGGCCCACGGTACTTTTTCCACCATTGCCGACCTGGTCCAGGGATAAAGCGCCACTGCGGGCGCTACTGATCATACCCCACCCCAGCCAGATTAAAACTGCCCCTCCGATAATTCCGATTACCCCGGCAACACCCGGCTCAGCCATAAAACGTCCCAGGCCGAAAACCAAAAGCGCCACTACCATTATTTCTATCACACCATGCCCCAGGGTGACCAGGGGTGCGGCAATAACCCCTCGTTTGATGGTATGTTCGGCAGTTACTGCTGTAACCGGCCCGGGCATCAGGGCACCGGAGAGACCGATAATAAAAGCTGTAGAAAATAATAATACCGGGTCCATATCTTAACCACCTTCAAGCCGCCCGTGGAAGTTTCACCGGGCAAACGTAACCGCTTTGATCAATAATTCCTGCCTAAAGCTTCTTCCCCGTAAGCCGAAAGCACCCTGATGAAAAGCATAGCCAAACTCCTTTAAAACTATTTTTAAATTATCTTTTGCTTTCTTAAACTTCAGGTAGCATCATTTTGACGAAGATGCTTGATATTCCTGTCCGGTTTTAGCTTAGAGGCCAGGATGGTGCGGGCGATTAGAAAACCGGCCAGGGCGGATAGTAAATATTGCCAGCCGGCAGTCAGCAGGAGATAAAACCCGGCCAGAACTACAACGGTTCGAATTATAAAGCTTACTAAAAATAGAAAATACGGTTTGCTGTTCCCGGCAGTTATTTTCTTAACCGTCCACCAGAGCCCACCGAAAAAGAAGATCCCGAGCAATATGCCGGCCAGTATTGATAAAATTAAATAGAACCAGAACACGGCATAAGCCCCTTTCTCATTGCATTCTAATTGTCTCTTTCTTTACTATCTTTATTATCTTTATTATCATTTTCGTCGTCATCCGGGCGGCTTTCCCTGCTCACCCAGTACCAGGCATTAAGGCAGCCGACAATCAAACCGATAAACAAAAGCGTCAGCGTCCAGGAATAGGGACCGGGCCAGGTACGGTCAATCCACATCCCGGTAACCACTCCTATTATGGTTGTAATGGCAATGGTCCAGCCGACCATGCCAAACATGCCCAGTCCGAACCAGACACTTCGGTCGCGGGTGCGGCGGGCCTTAACCCGCCGGCGCGCCTTTTTACCCACTGTCCCGGGAAGGTTTTTATAGTCTTTATCTTTAGCTTGATCATTATCCTTATTATTCTCTTTACTGTGCACTAGCGCTCTCCTCCCAGGCGGGTGAAACGCCGCAGGGTATCAGCTTCCAGTCTGGACATTACCGACCGGGCCTTTTTTTCGCTTTCATCCAGTACCTTCAGCTCACTTTCAACAATATCCTGCAGCTGTTCCAGATCATCACCGGGTACTGCCCGTGTTGCCGAAACATAAACCCGTTCTCCCTGTTTAACCACAACACCTTCATCAAGAGCAATAAAATGTTCTACATTGTCGGGAGTCAGGTAAGAAAAAATACCGGGAACCAGGGCGGCCACGTAGTCTATGTGGCGCGGCAGCATGGTAAAATAGCCGTTTTCTGCTTCGGCGGTTACTTTTTTAACTTCCTGCTCCAGTAAAACCCCGGCCGGCAAAAGTATTTTTAAATTCAGAATTAACCACTCCCAAAAACCAGTACTCAACTTTTTCAAATTTTAAGCCGCAAGCCCTGGAGATTTAAATCATAACAAAATATCAGTTATTGCTTCTGTCATCCTCAGGGCTATTATTGTTTTCTTCAAACCGGTCTGCTTCTTCAGACTCTTCCTGGTCCTCTTTTTGATCTTCTTCAGGCTCTTTTTTTTCTTCAGAACCGGATTTAGACTTAATATCACCAATTTTACCGAGCATGTATAGATCTGATTCTGAACGTTCGGCATATTCATCATTTAAAATACGTTCACAACCATCAAGAGCATCTTCTAGTTCAACCACCCGACCACTGTAACCGGTGAACTGTTCAGTGGTAACAAAAGGTTGGGTTAAAAAACGTTCCAGGCGGCGGGCCCGGTTGACCACACGGCGGTCCTCCTGGGAGAGTTCTTCCAGGCCGAGCATGGCGATAATGTCTTTTAATTCTTCATATTCAGCCAGGGTGCGCCGCACCTCCTGGGCTACCAGGTAGTGCCGTTGACCGACTACCAGGGGTGTGAGCATCTTTGACCAGGAACGCAGGGGGTCAACTGCCGGATATAACCCTTCACTGGCCCGCTTCCGGGATAAAATGATCGAAGCAGAAAGGTGAGCGAAGGTATGGGTGGCTGAAGGATCGGTAAAGTCATCGGCCGGAACATAAACAGCCTGAATAGAGGTGATGGCCCCGGTAGCTGTATTGGAAATGCGCTCCTGCAGTCCGGCAATTTCTGTAGAGAGGGTTGGCTGATAACCGACCCGGGAGGGCATTTTACCAAGCAAACCGGATACTTCAGATCCAGCCTGAACAAAACGGAAAATGTTATCGATTAAAAATAAAACATCCTGCTTTTCTTCATCCCGAAAATATTCAGCCATGGTCAGGGCAGAATGACCAACCAGAAAGCGAGCTCCCGGAGGTTCATTCATCTGCCCGAAGATCATCACCGTATTATCCAAAACGCCTGCTTCCTGGATATCACGATAAAGTTCTTCGGCTTCCCGCGAGCGCTCTCCAATGCCACAAAAGATACTGACCCCTTCATATTTACCGACTGTATTGTTGATCAGCTCGGTAATTAAGACAGTCTTTCCTACTCCGGCTCCACCGAAGAGGCCGGCCTTGCCGCCCCGTTCCAGGGGAGTTAGCAGGTCGATCGCCTTGATTCCAGTTTCAAATATTTCAGCCCTGTTAACCCGGCGGGAAATGGAGACAGGGGGCTGATGAATGCCCCTTTTTTCCACCTCTCCCAGGGTTTCCTTTTCATCGATCGTATCACCGAAAACATTGAACATACGTCCAAGAACTTTTTTGCCCACCGGAACACGAATCATGTCTTGAGTGTCTAAAACCGGATCACCCCGGCTCAATCCGGCAGTTGGTGAAAGGGCAATGCCCCGCACGATGCCTCCTTCATGATGGGAAACCACTTCAATAACAATATCACTTTCCGGTCCGGCTTCTAGCCTGGTAGACAGAGAAGGCTGAACATCCGGGAAAAATACATCGACAACACTGCCGCGTACAGCTGACACCAGGCCCATATTTTTATCATTAACATCTGGATTATAAGCTTGTTTTTTTGACATTAGTCATGCTCCTGTAATCAATCATAGCCAGCCTGTTTGATCCCTTTACTTTTATATTGGCTAAAAATACCTGGATTCCTTTTTTAGCGCTTTACTTAAAACCACCCTTATTAACCGGTCTTTTACCTGCCTGTTAAATGTGTTATTTGCCCTATTTCAATATTTAAAAAAAAGATGATTACAGTTCTGTTGATTGTTGAATTTTTATCAGGCCGGAAAAATAATCCAATAATTTTTTTTAAAAAAATATTAAAAAAACTATTGACAAATATACCGGGGCATGCTAATATACAGTTTACCAGGTTCCGAGAGACTGAAAGGTGAACCGGGTCCGGTTTGAAGGGAGAAATCGGTGGAAGGACGAGGTGAAAGCCTTGGTTAAAAAGCCGAAAATATCCAAAAAGACCGGGCAGCTGCAAGGGACGGTAGCGGAAAGGTAAGGCAAGGGTAAAACTGGGCTTTACCGGAAAGCGCCGGAAAACCGCAGCGCAGGATCTTCAAGAACTGGCCGGAGGTCGAAAGAAATTTTCTGTAGAGAAAATGGAAAGCGACTGCAGAGGGTCAGAACAGAAGGTGTTGCAGGTAAAACCACAGGTCTGTTGGAACCTGGTTTTATAATGCCTTTTTATTAAGGCCGATTGAATTCAGCGATAAACTGCAAGTTGCGGTATTTTTCATTATAATCAAGGCCGTAGCCGACCACAAAGATATTTGGAATATCAAACCCCTTGTAATCAACAGGAACCTCGACAATCCGACGCGCTTCTACATTGAGCAAAGTACATATTTTTAAGCTTTCCGGATTTCTTGTTTTCAAATTACGCAGCAGATACCCCAGACTCAGACCGGTATCTACAATCCCTTCGACAATGAGTACATGTTTACCCGATATGCTTAGATCAAGATCCTTGGTAATCCGCACAACCCCGGTTGAATCGGCCTGTTCACTGTAGTGGGAAATACTGATAAAGTCGATAGCAAAAGGGATTCTCATCCTGCGGGTTAGATCAACCAAAAAATATGTGCTCCCACGCAGCACCCCGATCATGACTAAATCAAGTCCTGCATAATCATCTGAAATTCTTTTGCCCAGTTCGCAAATCTTTTCTTCTATCTGTTCCAGGGTAAACAATATTTTTAGCTGGTTTTCTTCATACGGCTTTTGTTCTTTCAACTATCTTCTTCTCCTTGATCCTGATCGATACTATGTTTTTTCAGCAAACTTTCAAAACCCCTTTTATCAATAAGACGGATGTTAATATGCGGGTAGAGTTCCTTCAGTCGCCTTATTTTGCGATTTTTTTTCCAGGCCTGCCGCGGTTTTTGCGTGGTTAGCTCTATAAAAAGATCTTGATCTGGCAAATAAAAATCAGGGGATAATGCTTCAACAACATTGCCCTCACTGTCCCATTCAAGAAAAAAGGTTCTCGGTTCATACTGCCACTGTATTCGATAAAAATCAAGCATGTGGGCAAATTCTTCTTCGCTGGGGTGCATGAAATGATCCGCTTCCTGATCTGCCGGAGGGACAAATATTCTTTCTTCGATTTCACCGGTGCCCGGTCCGTCTTTAATTTCCCTTGGTTCCGCGTGAATTCGGTAGGCATTAATGATCAGATCTGCTGCATCTTCCAATTCCATCTTGTCAGTACTTAAGACCAGGTCGTATAGGCGCAGGTTGTTCCAGTTAACATCAAAAACCTGCCGGTAGTAACGGCTTTTGTCGCGATCCTGTTCTTTGACCAGTTTGACAGCCGTCTCAGAAACAAGGTTGTAAGTTTTCATCACCCTTTTAACCCTTTGGGTGAACTGGCCAATAATCCTTACATGCAGTGCAGGAGGATAATCGCGAAAAAGAATAGATCCCCCCCGCCCCAGAATCACCAGGTTGTTACGTATGGCCAGGTCGTATATAAAGTCATGCATTGCTTCAATATACTGCTGCCCTTTGCGGCTGTCTTCTTCTTTATTTATATTGTTTTCCGGGTCTGCTGTAGGAATCTCTATTCCGTATTTTGCTAACCCCTGGGTAATTGTTTCCTTGTTTACCAATAAAAATCCCGTTTTTTCGGCTACAAAACGAGCGATGTTTTCACCGCCGCTGCCGAACTCACGTGAAATGCTAATTATGCCCAATAAGAGACCCTCCGGTGCATCTTATTTGAGAAAACCACTGATAATCGCTTCTTCGGCTTCTTCATCAGTTAACCCCAAAGCCATCAGCTTAATTAACTGCTCACCGGCAATTTTACCGATAGCTGCTTCGTGCACCAGCTCCGCTTCCGAATTCTCTGCCCATATTTCGGGTACCGAACGGACAGTAGCCTGGTCCATAATAATCGAATCACACTCAACATGTCCGCGACCGGCGCCGTACGCTAAAAGACGCGGGTAAAAGTTTTGTTTCGATGACCCCTGGGCTACAGAGCGAGAAACAATCCGGGCGGTGCTTTCTTCTGCCATCAGTTTAACCAGAACATCTGAATCTGCTGTTTGTTCTCCATCAGTCAGCAAACGCTCGTAAATTACCAGGCGTCCACCTGCCTTCACCTCGGCTTCGGTTACTCTCTTGGTCTGATCAACTCCCCGAATCTGGACCAATTCAAGTTCGGCGTAGCCTCCCTCTTCAATCACCAAAACAGTCTTCGGGTTAAGTAATCTTTTTCCTTCTTTATCACCCTCGCCAAAATGTTTTTCAGTATAAATCAGGCGGGCCCCCTGGCGGACAATAATCTCATGCACTCCGTCATGGCGGGTATTCCCGGAACCCGGGTTATGTATCCCGCATCCGGCTACCAAAGTAATATCCGCCTCCCGGCCGACATCGATCTTGTTATATACCAGATCGGAGAGATCGGTTTCGGTCATGATTACCGGGATATGGACAGTTCCTTTTTTCCCGGGAGCAACGATCACATCTATCCCCGGCTGATCCTTCTTGGGAATTATTTCTATTCCTTCCAGGGATCGCCTTTCAATCCCCTTTCCGTCTTTACGAATATTAAAAGCTCCCGGGGGCTCACCATGCAAATCGGCTACCTCTTGCAGCAGCTTTTTATCGAGGGCAGTCAGCATAGATTTCTCCCTCCAATCGGCAATTACTACGGCAGGAGCATTCAGCGCTCTCCTTGATCTGGGGCCATATAGTATCTCGATCCCCACGCATATTAACAGTACCGTCCTTAATCAAGACTATTTCATCAACCATGTTCAATATCTTCTCCTGGTGCGATATAACTACTGTAACTGTATCTTCACGGTGACTGCTGCCGATTACATCGATCAACTGCTCAAAGCTCCACAAATCGATCCCGGCTTCGGGTTCATCAAAAATACGCACCTTTGGATTTTGGGCTAAAATAGTAGCGATCTCGATTCTCTTTATTTCACCGCCGGACAAACTATTATCCAGGGTACGCTCAAGATAATCTTCCGGGCAAAGCCCTATATCCCTTAAAACCTGGCAGTTGACTCCATCGGCATGTTTCATAGCCATCTCAAGCATATCTTTAACCGGCATCCCTTTAAACCGGGGAGGGTGCTGGAAAGCGTAACCGATTCCCCGCCGGGCCCGCTCAGAAATATTGAGCTCACTGATATCCTCTCCATTGTAGAAAACCTTACCCGAGGTTTGCTTATAAATGCCCATGGCCACCCTGGCCACTGAAGATTTTCCGCTTCCGTTCGGGCCGGTCAGGGCATACATTTTTCCAGCATCCATGTTCAGGCTTACATCATGCAGTATGGGTACTTTTCCTTGATCGGTTTCCAACTCTAAACTTATATTATCCAACAAAAGCACCTTCTATATTCTCCTTTCCGAGAAATTAAATAATTTATTGGTGTTAAAAAGCATGAATTCCGGACTTTTAATTTATTCGACAGAAGATAATATATTCCTGCACGGGGTCCGGGACATTGATTAACTGGTTTAATGGTCTTTCAGCGAAGTTATAAAACTACAAAATGTAGTTCTTGCGTACACAAAAAGTATTGACAAAATGATTTAGAACCCCTATAATCAAATGTAGTAACAGTGACTACATTAGGGTGTGATGGTAATGAAAAAAAACTATATCGGTATCAGGGAAGCAAGAATAAACTTAAGCAAATTAATTAAAGACGTTCGTAATGGGATGGAAATTATCATCACCGATAGGGGGACACCGGTAGCAAAGCTGGTTCCGGCCCAGGGGCAAACCTTAACGCTGGAAGAAAGAATAAAAAACTATCAAAGCTGCGGACTGATCGAGTCTTGTCCTCAATCTGGAAAGATTGATTCTTCTCCAATCGAGCTGCCCCGGGAACCGGCCCAGCGTTACATCCGGGAGGAGAGAAGCGATGAGTGAAAAGCTGGCCGTGATTTACTGGGACTCATCAGCGCTGCTGTCCTATCTTTTTAAAGATAAGTACAGCGATATAGTGATCGAAAAAGCAGGTCGTAAGGGTGTTCACCTGCTGACGACGCTGGCAGTTGCCGAAGTTTACACTGTGATCAGCCGGATTCAAAGAGAGCAGTTACTGCCTGAGATACCGGTTGATTCACTGTTTGATATCCTGGAATATGGTCCCTGGAGCCGGCTGAACATCGTTCCCGACAATATTTCCCTGCGGGAAATGGCAGGTAAGTGGACACTCAGGGGTTCAGGTTTATGGCACCTGGCCACGGCAAAAACCCTGCAGAGGGAGTTTCCAGAATTGATGATCCTGACTTTAGACCGGGAACTGGCCCGCGCTTCCAGGGGAGAAAGTTTGAGACTTTGTGTCACTGTATAAGAAGTAAATTGAGGATGTTGCTAAAAAATTTGCTTGTAAAAACTTGAAAGGGGCTTATGAAGATGAAAATGTGGCGTTGTGAAGTATGCGGTTACCTGCACGAGGGGGAAGAACCACCTGATTTTTGTCCCAAGTGCGGCGCACCAAAAGAAAAGTTTGAACTGCTTGATGAAGAAGAAGCAGAAATGATGCGGGACTCCCTGGCCACCAGGGAAAAATACGCCCAGATTTATGAGCATCTGGAAGCAGTCAGTAAACTGGCCCAGGAAGGCATCGATTTGAATTTGGATGAAGGATGCAATGAAATTTTCAACCAGACTAAAAAAGATATCGAGAAAATTCATAATCAGATCAAAGAAGAACTGGCCGGACATGCCGCTGAATGCATCTGGGTAAAGGTAGCTACTGACGGTTTGCTGGATGAGAGTTTTTAAGAAACGAAATTTGAAACATACTATGAAAGTATTTTACCTGTAAACTATAACAAGTAAAGGAATGAGGTGAATAATTATGGGTAAAACAGTAGGAATTGACCTCGGAACCACTTTTTCTGCAGTAGCAGTTGTAGAAGGTGGCAAATCTGAGATTATAACAAACGCAGAGGGTGCAAGAACCACCCCTTCGGTAGTCGCTTTTAAAGACTCCGGGGAAAGACTGATCGGACAGGTAGCCAGGAGGCAGGCTGCGTTAAATCCGGAAAAAACCCTTTTCTCAGCAAAGCGCTTTATCGGGCGCCAGTTTAATGAGGTTGAAGCCGAACGCAAACTGGTCCCTTACAATGTAATAGCGGGTCCGAATAATGCGGTACGCTTCAAAGTAAACGACAAGGAGTTTGCACCTGAAGAAATATCGGCTATGGTTCTTAAAAAAATGGTCGAAGATGCCTCCAAGTATCTTGGTGAAAAAGTAACCGATGCCGTTATAACAGTACCGGCTTACTTCAACGATGCCCAGCGTCAGGCGACCAAGGATGCCGGGCAAATTGCAGGCTTAAACGTCTTACGAATTATCAACGAGCCTACAGCCGCTTCTATGGCCTACGGGCTTGATAAAAAGACCAACGAGACCATCCTGGTCTTCGACCTCGGTGGCGGCACATTCGATGTGTCAATTTTAGAGGTCGGTGATGGTGTGTTCGAGGTGAAATCGACCCATGGTGACACCCATCTCGGTGGGGATAACTTTGACAAGGCCATTGTTGACTGGCTGGCCGATGAATTTAAAAAGAACCAGGGCATTGATCTTCGTGAAGACAAACAGGCCCTGCAGAGGTTGATCGAGGGAGCGGAAAAAGCAAAGGTTGAACTTTCTTCAACCTCAGAAAC
>SL_3KL_010_SEDDRAFT_10002991_pt1 | contig 15406 bp, 9 predicted proteins | sample SodLakKL_010_SED_2_FD_10381 | JGI IMG/M metagenome (IMG submission 10381)
ATTTACCTGATTTCCCCCGCAGCATCCGACCCGCGGGCCCCTCCCGCCTCATCCCAATTATCAGCAGGAATTTCAGCAGTATCCTTTTCCGCACTTACAGGGCCCTGCTCCGCAACCCGGGCCTCTTCAGACTCCTCCGAAACCTGCTGAACATCTCCCCTTATTACACCGCCTCCCTGGCCGTACAGTGTTTCATAGGATGATACCCACTGGTCAATCTGGACAAGAAGACCGCTTAAGGATTCTATCTCAAGGGGCGCCGCAAAGGTTATCCTGCCTTCTGCATCTATCAGCCCGGGTTTTGCTTCAAGATCATATACCTTCACCTCAAAGCCAGGCCTTCTGTCAGATTCAAGGATTAGCCCCTTGTAAAACCCGTATGTTTTAAACTTAAGTGCTCTTTGCCCACTGCTGTTCTTTGCCCTTTCTATCCTTCTGTCCATGTTGCCTGAACCCGCCTGCCCCCAGAGGTTTCCAAACACGTGGTTCTCCTGCCTGATCGTATTCTCCATTTTGTGCTCTCCTTTCATTCAGTTTTTTCGCAATGCCTATATCCAAACATGCCATGGATTCGCCGCAAGGTAATAGTAGACAACTATAAGGCAAATGACATATATTATGTCTATCGCCAGGATCTTCATGAAATGCACCGGCGCATGCGCCCTTACCTCGCTGGCCCTGCCGCCCCACGTCCCCCGCCCCGGCAGTTGAAGGCTTGCGGTTACAAAGGCCAGCTTGAAGAAAATTATCATATGCACCACTATTATTGACAACATGCCCACGAACCAGAAAGGCAGGCCGCCCCATTTGTGTATCCTAAAGTTCCAAAAATCAAACCGGAAAAAGTGCAACCCCTTTTGCAGTTCGTCAAGACATGTGCCAAGGCCGAAAAATAACAGAATGGAGAATATCCCGGCCGCCAGCATCATCAGCGTGTAGCGCCATAATATATTGTTCATCTTTCATCCTCCTTCTTTTCCCCTTTCTCTTGTTATATCGGTTTGGAAGAACGTTGGGCTGAAATACGCTGAAAAGAAGTATCGTAGTTTTACAGTCAGGAATGCTCCGATTGTATCCTTCAGGCTGGGCGCGGAAGATGCGAGGTATCTTTCCGAGGAATTTTATCCGGCATTCAGCCGGGATGATTTGGTCAACCTGCCCGCGTATGAGATTTATCTCAAGCTTATGATAGACGGTAAGACGTCGGAGCCTTTTAGCGGGGGGACGTTGGGGGTGGGATAAAATATCTTTTATTCACAATAAAGATTAGGAATTGTTACCCCCATAGACCATAAATTCTTTTTAGTAACATCACTGCGACAGTACTGCTTACGACACTTTCCAGAATATTTTTGATTGATTGTAAGCTTCCTCCTATGATGCTTTGTTTTTGGTTTAGGTGATTCAATCTGAACTTTGATCGTATTAATTTCTGATTCAAGTTCAGCTAACTTTTCTGAACTCAAACCCAAGTCATTGTTCTTTAGTTGTAATAAATCAATAATTTCCTGAATCTGTGATAAATCCAAGTGCCTTTCAATTCTTTGTGTTGAGTTATATGCACCTTCTTGAATCTGAGAATTTATAATATCCCCGAAGTAATTTGTAATATTATAATTTTTTGGGGTTTTGGGAGATTTTTGGAATGGGTGGGGGCAACCGGCACTCACCTGTATATTTCCCGGCGGTGGCTGGTATCAATTACACAGACAATCAAATTGCCCGTTCTTATTTCGAAATTATACGGTAACTTCCCATATGCGGAGATGCTCGGATGTTTATTGTGTGCTAATTATGACATAATGTAGTTTTGATGAATTGGAGCTCGCACAAGTTTTAATTAAACGCCTTCCTCCGATTTAGCCTTGAAACCTTCCTGCGAATCGTTTATTATCAGTAAAGTTTATTAGTCCGCATGAAATAATGTTAGCACTTAACCCTGACAAAACGGTGAAAGGCAGACGCGCCGAACTCAAAAGCCGTCCGAAAACATGAGGAAATAGCAGATAAGATAAGTATTAATCATCCCGGCGCAAAGCAATAATATAATGGAAGCATACGGGAAAATCCACGAAACGAAAAGTTAACCGAAGGACGAGGTGTAGACATGCTATTAAATCCGGATGTTTTAAGGGAGACAGAGGATAAAGTTGCTGCATGTATTAATGCCGGAGATTTTAAAAAAGCTGCATCCATAGCACGCTTGCTTTCTCCCGGTCGTATGGCTGCCATGCTGACCTCTGCCGGAGCTGGTAACGCTGCCGAATGCCTTAAAATGATGGGCAGAGAAACGGCGGGAAGGGTAATTGCCTCTATGCCTCCGGAATTTTCAATAACTGTGCTCATGGACATGCCGGAAAAAGAAAGAATGTCCATGCTAAACAATGTGCCCCCGGACAATATAGGCGATATTCTTGGAGGCATGTCAGATGAAGACCGGGAAAATATCGTTCCAAAACTTGAAAAAAAGATTCGAGCCCACGCGCAAAAAATAGAAAAATACCCCCGTGACAGCGTAGGGCGGATGATGTCCCCGTATTTTCTTTCAGCAGGAGGTGAGCGGACTATCGCTGAAACTTTAGAAGCTATACTGTCCGCTCCTTCCATAATCGACCGGAGGCCTTATGTCTATGTGCTTGATAAAAGCAACAAGCCCATAGGAGTGGTATCTACCAAGGATCTTCTCCGGGTGGACAAGTCCAGAAAATTAAAAGATGTAATGAATGCGGATATAGTAGCCGTGAACGTAACGGACCAGGCTGATGAAGCGGCCCGGATAATACAAAACCGCAGGTTGATGATACTTCCGGTGGTTGGAGAAAACGGGTTTATAGATGGAGTATTGACTTTTGATGACGCTATGAAGATCCTGTCTGGGGATGCTTTGAACCTTATGTCTTTCCCGGCGGGAATCCAGGAGGAATCTTTTTTCACTCCGCCTTCCAGGGCAATAAAAAAGCGTTTGCCATGGATGGTGGTAAATGTGTTCCTCAATATGGGTGCAGTAGCTGTCATCACCGGCTTCGAGACTACCATTGCCACAGTCGCGATACTTGCCGCTTTTATTCCGATGATAACTGATATGGGGGGAAATGTCGGGATACAATCGCTTTCAGTGGCCATAAGGAGCATAGCGCTCGGAGAGGCGAAATTAGGGAACTTCAAGAAACTTGTCAGTAAAGAAGCAGTCATAGGAATGGTGAACGGGTTTTCGCTGGGAGTCCTTTTCGGATTTATAGCTTTTTCCTTAAAGGGAAACCCGTACCTCGGCTTACTTGCAGGAGTCGCGCTGGGAATAAATGTGCTGATTGCCGGAGTAATAGGAGGCACCCTGCCATTTCTTATAAAAGCGCTTGGCAGAGATCCTGCGATGATGACGGGACCTTTTCTGACGACTGTAACGGATATAACAGGCGTCAGCATATATTTGGGGCTTTCTACGATATTTCTGTCAGTTATATCCTAGTGAAAGGTTTATGCTGCCCCTGTAAATCTTAAGATCAACAATTAACAGAGGGAGAATCATAAAGGAAGTGTTTAATCGTAGAGTAGAGATGTCGGGAAAGATATGTGATTTTTAACATAGGAGCAAGGAAATGAAAATTAAGGCTGTCATCGTAATTTTGTTTATTTTTACGGCTTCACTGGCTTTCCTGCCGGATTTGCCGGCGCAGATGTTTGGAATACCGGAGCTTGAGGAGGAGGCCCAAAAACCCGCCAGGGAGGAAATTGCCGGAGGAACGCTTTTCCAGAGATATTACGCCAGATACTGGGGGGATGATTCTCCTTACAAGCCTTTGATTCTCACAGTCCTCACTCTGGTAATTCTAATGAACCTGAAGAAATTCTTAAGCAGAAAAATGCGGAATCAGCTTTCTGCTGAAGCGTTCGACCAGAAAAACGTAAGCTCTTTTATGAAAATCTGGGAAGGCATATGGAAATTCGTGATAGCCATATTTGCCCTGCTTGCGGTTTCCGGTTCGCTCGGGCTGCTCGGCCTTACAGCGGGTTTTCTGGGAATGATTCTGGGCTGGTCGCTTCAGCAGCCCGTGACGGGAATAGCCGCATGGATAATGATTGTCCTTAAAAAGCCGTTTAAAATCGGCGACAGGGTGATTATAGCGGGCATTACCGGAGACGTCACGGCAATTACGCTTACGCATGTGATACTGAACCAGGTGGGCGGCTCAATAGGGGGGGAAGAGCGCTCCGGCAGGGGAATCCTTATACCGAACGCGATACTTTTCCAGAATATTATCATAAATTACACGCTTGAGCAGCAGTTTATGCTGGATGAGGTGCCTGTCAGGATTACTTTTGATTCAGACTGGGAAAAAGCAAAGCAGATACTGCTTAAAGCCGCAAAATCCGTTACAGAAGAAATCGTGAAGGATAATGAGCAGGAGCCTTTCATCAGGTGCGAATTTCTTGACTGGGGCGTTCTGGCCAGGATTAGATACCTTACAATACCCGCTAGGAGACAGGAAATATCTACGCTCATAATAGAAAAACTGCTCATAGAGTTCAAAAAGGAATATCCTTCAGTAAAATTTGCAATGCCTTCAAGCAACATAAAATATAAGCAGGAGAACCCGGGCGGCCCCCCTTTCCCGCCGGCAAATTAACTCATCGGGGTATAGCTTAAAACTTTTTTATACAAATTAGTAGGCAAATGCTCCGCGCGGAAGTTCCTTTTCTACGGATCAGAGGCCGTTTTGCTCCCGCATCGGGTCAGCATCCGGTTTCCAGTCATTGAAGTCTCCCGTAAGATGAACGGATTTTTTGCCGGGGGCATACAGGTTGAATGCAACTTTTCCGTTCCTGTCCACAGAACCTGCGCATGCGGGGAAATTTCCATTCCCTGCGGTTTGTTTATTTTCGGGCATTTAGTTCCCCTTATCAAACATCCGGTTTTCTGAGCCGGATTAATTATAGTTAATTATACGGCTAACGTCAAATACATTAAAGGTTCCGATAATCCTGAGTTTTGAAACCGGGAACCATAAAAGACAGACGCGAAACACATATACATGATAAACTTTATAGAATTCTTGAAGAAAGAAAAACCCCTGGTGATGCGGACAAATAGTCTTTTGCCGATTTTCCTGTTGATGAGCGGGATTTAGAAAGCGAAAATACAGTAGGAGGGCAAGGCGCCCAGGAAAAGTCTCTGTTTTGGGGAGATAAATAGAGGATGCCGGTTATAATATAAATACATAGCTGTCCAAATTAAAAAATGTCGAACAAGAGCTCTGAAGAATCCGGGGGATCTTTGCTTGGCTCATTAAACGGAGAATTCAACCAATCCCATAGATTTCTTCGCGCAAAAAGGTTTGTTGGCAGAATAGATGAAAGAGTATAAAGCGACCATCCGAACCTTGAACGGAATTTGAGATAACTCAAAAGCAAATATGCAGTTAACGCGATCCATAATTGAGACAGCAGGGCGTTCTGAGAGGTGCCTACAAAGCTTTTTACCTTGAGCTGCTGCTTTATACATTTGAAGAATAATTCAATCTGCCAGCGTTCTTTGTAGATGCGGGCTATGGTTGCCGGAGACCACGAAAAGTTGTTTGTGAGAATTACAATAGCTTTTCCGGTTTCAGGATCTTTGGAGCGGATGCGGCGCAATTTGCCCGGATATTTTCGCTTTGAATAGAATCCGCGAAGTTCAATAATCTGGTCGGAGGAGATGTGTTCATGGCCTTTTGTCGTTCTTCTTTCTTTGACCGTATAGTTGGCATTTTTCTTGAGCCTGGTAACAAAATATACACCTTTATCGTCGAGAGTTTGGAACCAGTTGAAGTCATTGTAGGCTTTGTCAAAGACCAGGACATCGCCTTTTTCAAGGGGAACGGATGGGGCTACTTTCTGCTCATGCACCTTGCCGGTGGTTACAATCGCAAAGTTTGGCAGATAGCCCGAATGGTTAAGTTTAACATGGAGCTTTACCGCCCCTTTTGTGGTGCGGAACTTGGCCCAATCGTATAAGGACAAACATAGATCGATGACCGTTGCATCAAGACTATACAGAGGATTCTTGAACCGGAATTTATGCTTCGGAGCAAGTGGCTGGCATTTGGACAGCATCAAGCCGAAGATTTTTTTAAAAAGCTCATGTGTGCGGTGTTCATTGGCGTATGCAAGGGTGGATCTGGGTACGGCTTCAATTCCAAGATGGTACAAACTTTTAGCTTGTGTAGCTAAACCTGCTTCGATGCCCCACAAACTGTCCTGGCCCGAAAGCTGGCCAAAAAGCATGGAGACGAAATGATTCCAGGAAGTGAAGCCCCTGGCATGATACTCCGTTCCGGTATCTTTTACGGCCTTGTCAAATTCAAATCTCGAAAACATTTGCAACATCTGCCCGAGTATTGTATGATTGTGCATGGGCCTGATCCTCCCGTATTTTCCGACGCTGTCGGATGGGTTTGTTTTGTTAACGCCCCCATTATACGTGGAAGATCGGGCCTATTCAATTTTCTAATTTGGACACGTATGATATAAATACTATGTTAAAAGAGATAAAAAAGAAGGCTTCAAGAAAAAGGATTCTGCTCGCCGCGGCGCTGCTAATTATTATCTCGGCGGCTTACATGACTTTTTATTATTACAGGGATTTGATATTCGGCCCCCCTGTACATTTCTGGAAAGACGATTACATGGAAATAGGCCTTTATCCGGAAGGATACGATGCCGCGTTCGCGGTCACGATAGATGATGTAAGCTTTCATACATCCCCTGAAAAGGTGCGGACAGCAGTTTCGGTCCTGGATAAGTTTCAGATAAAGGGCGTGTTTTTCGTTATTCCTTACGACAGGGGCAAGTACAGGTTCACCCGCGACCTTGATGTGGCTGAAGTGCTGAGGGAAGCCGTTGAAAAAGGGCATGAGGTAGGCCAGCACGGGCTTACCCATATAATGCCCAGAAAAAGCATCCGCAGCGTTAACTGGGCGAAAGAGTTCAAGGGCCTCCCGTACGGAGAACAGCGCAGGCGTATTTACGTGGGGCGCAAGATCCTTAAGGATGCGGGTTTCACGGTTGAAGGCTTCAGGAGCCCCGCCTTCAGCGCGAATTTTACCACGCTGAGGATACTTGAGGCGGAAGAATTTCTCTACGGAGCGAACGTTGCCGTGTACCCTCCGCCGCTTATGATGGCGAACAAGAGGTTCGCCGAATCAATTTACTATCCCTTCTATCCCGAAGGGCTCAATCTGGTTGAGTTTGTAGCCCACGGAGATTATTTCAAGATGCTTCATAGCAGGAAGAATTTTATCAGCCTTCGCAACAGGTTTGAAAGAATATACCGTCGCGGCGGGATTTTTGTGCTGTACACCCATATACAGCATCTTGACCCTAGGGGGCTTGAACTCATGAGGAGGTGCCTTGAGTTTGCCGAGGACAGGAATGTCTGGAAGCCGAATCTGGGGGAGATCGCTCTCTGGTGGAAAGCCCGCGAAGCGCTCTGGGCCGGTTCGGAAATAGAAGACGACGTGTTGAAAATTACCCTGGAGAAAGGGAACGAGCTTGAGTTAAACGGGCTGACCATAAGGTTCAAGGACGATGTCCCCGCTGATATGTATAGAATATACGACGGGTTCGGTTCTACCATAGAACAAGGAAGCATTGAGGATGGGACGGTCATATTTAACTACTAGCCACCGGCCCGTACATATGCATTGCTTTTTCTCAACCCCTGTTATGGAATATAAAATAAGAAAATACCGCGACAGCGACAGGGAAGCGGTTAGGAATATTTGCCATAAATCATGTAATACGCTTCTCCGATTTTTGTTATCCTCGGGTCTTCAATTCCCCTCTTCTCATAAATGCCGGAAGGTTCTTCTCCCGAGGGAACCATCACGGGTTTTTTTCAACTGTAAAGTTGAAGCCGTCTCCGCTTCTTGCAAGGCAGAAAAAGAATTTTCCCTCAAGGACTTCAACTCTTAAATACCGGCTTGTAAAACGCATTTTATTATCGTAACATAATTAAAGAAATCCCCCCGGAAGAGGATTCCGGAAAAAATTTTCAGGGTTGTTTGAACCGCGCCCCCGCTTACCAGCTGTTTTTAGTTTCCGGGATTTAACGGTTTGAGGAATGCGTTTCCGAAAATACTCCCGGTATGCCCGGGACAGTGAAAGCGAAAAAAGCTGGAGAATATTCCGCATGAAAGATTCAAATAAGACATTACCTTCGCACAGCTCCGGCAGGCAGCTGGAACAGGGCCTGAATTATCTTACAAAAGACGGTGTTGCGGCTCAGTGTATGGTTGTTCTGACCAGCGGGGCATTTCTTATAGCTTTCGCAATCGAGCTGGGCGCATCCAACTTTCAAATCGGGCTGCTTGCCGCGATAGGACCGCTGGCCCAGCTCCTTCAAATTCCGGGCATATATATTGTTGAAACCGTTCGCAACAGAAAAAAAATTTCTCTTGTAATGGTCTGGCTGAACCGTATTTGCTGGATAGCCGTGGCTTTTGTGCCGTTTTTCTATTCCGGGGAGACGGCTCTTACAGCTTTTCTTCTGCTGATGATTTTATCCTCGTCGGCTACCGCGATTTCAACGTGCAGCTGGAATTCATGGATACGCGATCTGGTCCCAGACAAAATTATGGGCGAGTATTTCGCAAGAAGGATGCGCCTTGGAATAGGTGCAGGGATATTTCTAAGCCTTGCAGCCGCTGTTTTTCTGGATTTATCAAAGAACTGGTTCGGGCAGTCTCCTGTCTACAGCTACTCAATACTGTTCCTCGCGGGGGCGGGAGCGGGGATTACAGCCGTTTTGTACCTTGGCAGGGTTCCGAACGTTCCGATGGCGGATGCGAACGGGAGAATCAGTTTACTGCATTCTATACTTGAGCCTCTAAAAGACGCGAATTTTAGAAAGCTGATAGGGTTCTTATGTTCATGGAGTTTCGCGGCTAACCTGGCGGCGCCGTTTTTTATGGTATATATGCTCCGAAGGCTTGGTCTAAGCATGTCCATGGTTGTAGGGCTAAGCCTGCTGGGTCAGCTTTCAAACTACGCTTTCCTGATGATATGGGGGCGTTTTATCGACCGGTTCAGCAATAAATCCGTGCTTTCGATCTGCGGACCCCTCATGATATGCTCGTTTCTGGGATGGACCTTTACCACAATGCCCGGCCCTCATTTCCTGACAATACCGCTTTTAGCCTTTCTGCATATCATAGTCGGGGTCGCGGCTTCGGGCATGGTTCTCGGTTCGAGCAATATCGCTTTTAAGATGGCTCCCCGCGGCAAGGCTACCTCTTATCTTGCGGCAAACACTATTTTTGTCTCCATCGCGGCAGGAACAGGACCGATGCTCGGCGGAAAGTTCGCTGATTTTTTCTATGAGCGGGAGTTGTCATGGACCCTTGAGTACACCACTCCCTATGAAACTTTTACTTTGCCGACGCTTAATCTGCAGCAATGGGACTTTTTCTTCGTGCTGGCTTTCATTATCGGCTTGTATTCGCTTCACCGGCTTAGAAAAGTTACAGAGGTAGGCGAAGTCGGCCGGAAGATCGTGGCCGGGCACCTGATGATTGAGCTCAGGAGGCAGATTCGCATACTTTCAAGCGTTGAGGGCCTGAGGCAGATGGTAACCTTCCCGTTTGGATTGATTCGGGAGCTGAAAAAAGAACACAAAATAGAAATGGCCGAAGAGGGAAATGACGGCAGCGGTTCAAACGAACAAACTTCCGGGACGGATTGAGCGTACGGAAGCCGGGAGGGCTCCGGCAGTAGGAGCTTCCTGAATATCCCGGGGGAAAAATTTCCCATCGGATACATACTTGGAAGAGAGAACTTATATTCCTCCGCAAATCCGTATGGCCGCTGCGAGATGCCATCAACAGTTTGAAAAGCGCGGAATCTCCCCATATAAAAGAATCCGCAAAAATCTATCTTAACGACCCTGATGAACGAGGTTGTAAATCATGATGAAAGTACTTGGCATTATGGCCGCCCTCGCCATCGGGATGCTGATGTATTTCAAGAGTAAAAGTTGGTTATAGAAAGGAGCGGAGTATGCCTGGATTATATTTCCTTTTCCCGACGCTGCTTATTATTTTCATCTCCATCCTGATTGTAAGAGCCGCCGCCATCGGGCTTATGATGACGGGCCTGGACGAGAAAAAGGCAAGGTTCCAGGCAGTGTCAGCCTTTACGGGCACCGGGTTCACGACAAGGGAAGCTGAAACCGTGGTAAATAACCCCGTAAGAAGGCGCATCGTAAGCTGGCTTATGATACTGGGCAACGCCGGCATCGTATCAATTATCGTAACCACCACATCCTCGCTTGTTACAAGCCATGGCTATCAGATTTCAATCAACGTGGTGATTCTGCTCGGGGGGATATACCTGATTTACAGGTTCGCCACGCGAAAAGGCCTCATGCGAAGGTGGGAGGATTTCATACAAGCCAAGTTCGTTAAATCCGGCGCGTTTGAAGAGGGATTAACCGAAGACCTCCTCCACCTGATAGAGGGGTACGGGCTCGTACGGACAGCTATAACCGAAGATTCCCCGTTCGCGGGAAAAACTCTGGCGGAGAGTAAACTTACCAGCAAAAAACTGCTTGTTTTCGGAATTGAGAGGGGCAAAAGCTGGGTTTCAATACCATCTTCCAAAGAGGTGGTCAGGGAAGGCGATAAACTGGTTGCCTACGGACCACTTGACGTATTGAGAACCCAGCTGAAAAGCAAGTCATGACTGTTTCACGGGGACTTTTGTAAGCGGACAGCCTCTTATATTCTTCTGAAACCCGTTATAATTCGCCTTCCTGCCGGATATTATATCCCGCGGCTTTAATACCGGCCCCGCACTTTCCGCGGCGGAACTGCCCCTCTCAATTCCGAGGATGCCAAAAAAACCGCCCCGAAACATCCGGATGGAAAGAAATGTTTTTTAACGCGCCCCATACCGGAGTATCAAACAAAACGCTAGGTCCTGCCGTGCTCCCACTCCCAGTTCCTTACCTCGGGCATCTCCTGCCCGTACTCGGCAATATAATGCTTGTGCTCCAGCAGTTTCTCCCTGAGCTCCTGTTTGAGATAGGCGGCGGAAGAGCCGAGCCCGGGCGTCCTGTCTATGACATCGCTCACAAGGCTGAATCTGTCTATGCCGTTCATCACCGCCATGTCAAAAGGCGTTGTCGTAGTTCCCTCCTCGGTGAACCCCCGCGCATGCAGATTGTTGTGGTTGGTCCTGGCATATGTGAGCCGGTGCAACAGCCACGGATAGCCGTGAAAATTAAATATTACAGGCTTGTCCTTCGTAAACAAAGCGTCAAAGTCCATGTCGCCCAACCCGTGGGGGTGTGTTTTAGGAGACTGGAGCTTCATAAGGTTCACCACGTTTATGACGCGCACTTTCACCTCGGGAAGGCTTTTCCTGAGAATGCTTACCGCCGCCAGCGTTTCGAGGGTGGGAATATCCCCGGAGCATGCCATGACGACATCGGGTTCTCCCCCGCGGTCGCTGCCGGCCCAGGGCCATATGCCGAGCCCGGCCGTGCAGTGCTTTACCGCGGAATCCATATCAAGCCACTGCTGCTGCTTCTGCTTTCCCGCGATTATGACATTTATGTAATGCCTGCTGCGCAGGCAGTGGTCAGCGACAGAAAGGAGGGTATTTGCGTCGGGGGGAAGATATATTCGAACTATTTCGGCTTTCTTGTTCGCCGCCAGATCAATGAACCCGGGGTCCTGGTGGCTGAAGCCGTTATGGTCCTGCCTCCAGACATGCGAGCTCAGAAGAATGTTAAGCGACGACAACGGAGCTCTCCAGTGCACCCTGTTCTTTGTCGCATCAAGCCATTTCGCGTGCTGGTTGAACATGGAATCTACGACATGCGCGAAGGCCTCGTACGTGGCAAAAAGCCCGTGGCGCCCTGTCAGCAGATATCCCTCCAGCCAGCCCTGGCAAGTGTGCTCGCTCAAGATCTCCATCACCCTGCCCGAAGGAGAAAGCTCTCCGCCGTCCTTGTCCTCCGGGAGGTAGCTGCCGAGCCAGGTTTTCTTTGATGCTTCGTAGACCGCATCCAGACGGTTAGAGGCGGTTTCATCCGGCCCGAAAAGCCTGAAATTCGATGGGTTCATCTCCATAACATCCCTCAAAAACACTCCGAGAACCTTCGTAGCTTCCGATTCCGCCGCTCCGGGCCTTGCCACTTTGACTGCATATTTTCTGAAATCCGGCATCCTCAGGGCGCGCATAAGGCTCCCGCCGTTGGCATGCGGATTTTCCCCCATCCTGAGCCCGGCCCGGGGAGCAAGCTCGGCAAGTTCCGGCAGGAGCCTGCCTTCGGAATCGAACAGCTCTTCCGGCTTATAGCTTTTCATCCATTTTTCCAGCTGTTTCACCCTTTCGGGCTTCGCGGCCATATCCGAAAGCGGCACCTGGTGGCTTCTCCAGGAACCCTCCGTCAGTTTGCCGTCCACCTTCTCCGGGCCTGTCCATCCCTTCGGGCTCCGCAGGATTATCATCGGCCAGAAAGGCCTCTCCGTTTTCTTTTCCGCTTGGGCGTTCTCCTGTATACTTTTTATTTCGTCGGCCGCCTCGTCCAGAGCCGCGGCCATCTTTTTATGCATCGGGAAGGGCTCTTTGCCCTCCACGAAAATCACCCTGTAACCGCACCCTTTAAAATAATTCTCCAGCTCATCCCGGCTTATTCTCGCAAATATCGAGGGGTTTGCGATTTTATATCCGTTTAGATGAAGTATCGGCAGCACTGCGCCGTCCCTTCCCGGGTTGAGGAACTTGTTTGAATGCCAGGCCGCGGCAAGGGGGCCGGTTTCCGCCTCGCCGTCCCCCACCACGCAGGCGGCTATAAGCCCGGGATTATCGAACACCGCTCCGTAGGCGTGCGACAGGGAATACCCTAACTCTCCTCCTTCATGGATTGAGCCGGGGGTCTCCGGCCCCGTGTGGCTTGATACTCCCCCGGGAAAAGAGAACTGCTTGAACAGCCTGCGCATCCCTTCTTCGCCGGAGGTGACATCAGGATAATACCGGCCGTACGCCCCTTCAAGATAAGTGTTCGCAGTAAGTGAGGGGCCGCCGTGTCCGGGGCCCGTTATGAATATAATATTCAAGCCGCGCTCTTTTATCAGCCTGTTTAGGTGCACGTATATAAAATTAAGCCCCGGGGTCGTCCCCCAGTGGCCGAGCAGCCGCGGCTTGATTTGCTCCAGCCTGAGCGGTTTTTTAAGCAGAGGATTGTCAAGAAGGTAAATCTGCCCGACAGAAAGGTAATTGGCGGCCCGCCAGTAAGCGTCCATTTTCTTAAGAAGTCCGGGAGAAACGGGATTTTTCATGGGACGGTTTTCCTTTGGTTTTTTGTAAATATTCAATAAACCACGTATGCCTCAATTCTACTACGGAAGCAGGACAAATCAAGAAAAATTGGGAATTTTACCAATTTTGTCCATAGTCGATTCAAGAATAGTATCACCTTCGTATGTATGTGCGGACAGAGTGGTTATAATCATTGAAGCAGGTTTGTTTTCCGAACCATCCTCAAACATCATATCACGATGAAGTTTGAGAAGTTGGATACAATATTGCAGGTGGAATTTTGTCTATATCCATAGCAACTTCGGATAAACCGACGGGCTTCGCGCATCATGGATCAAAACCAGAGGGCATATAACTGCGGATTGCCAACAAGCCAAAACAGCAGAGGAGTTCTGTATCAGGGGCGGCGCTCGTCTATAATTGCAACGGACAATATCACCGATCCGTAACAGGACGTCCCGGATGCCTTCTCATGCATGGGAGGGTTTGCATCAGCGGACAGTAACGGCGACGGTATGCTCCCGGCGGTCGTCAACGAGGCGGATGATGCCGTCCGGTTGTTCCTGGCCGTCAACAACCACATGAAGGGGCGGCGCTTGAGCCTCCTCGGTCCGCGTGACATGGATGTGGTAAAAGGTGTCGCGGTGGCGGTAGTGCAGCTTGATGGACGGCCAGGCCCGCGGCAGCCGGGGATTAACCCNCAATTGCCCGGCTTCGAGCCTCACGCCGAGCAGGGTCTCGACGAGCAGGCGGTACATCCAGCCGGCCGAACCCGTGTACCATGTCCAGCCGCCGCGCCCGGTGTGCGGCGCGGCGCCATAGATATCGGCAGCAACTACGTAGGGTTCAACCTTGTAACGCTCGACGCCTTCGGCGTCCGTCGCGTGCCGGACCGGATTAAGCAGCGAGAACAATTCCCAGGCCCGCTCGATTTCGCCGAGCCGCGCGAAGGCCATGGCTGTCCAGATCGCGCCGTGGGTGTACTGGCCGCCGTTTTCACGTACGCCAGGAGGGTAGCCCTTGATGTAGCCGGGCTCGACCGCCGATTTGTCGAACGGCGGATCGAATAGCCGGATCAACTTATCTTCGCGCCGGACCAGGCGGCGATACACGTGGTCCATGGCCTGCCGCGCCCGCGCCGGCTGCGCCGCACCCGACAGCACCGCCCAGCTCTGGGCGATGCCATCGATCTGGCATTCTTCGTTCGCGGCCGAGCCGAGCGGGGAGCCGTCATCGAAGTACGCGCGCCGGTACCATTCGCCATCCCAGCCGTGCAGCTCAATGTTCCGCCGCAATTGCGACGCCTGTCCCTCGCAGCGTTCGGCAAACTCGGCATCGCCCCGGCGGCGGGCCAGTTCCACGAAGCGCCGTAACACGTCATACAGAAAAAACGCCAGCCACACGCTCTCGCCCCTGCCCTGCGCCCCTACGAGGTTCATGCCGTCGTTCCAGTCGCCGCTGCCGATCAGCGGCAAGCCGTGATCTCCGAAACGCAGGCCGTATTCGATCGCACGCACGCAATGCTCGTAGAGCGTCCCGGAGTTCCCCGAATGCCGCGGCAGATCGTAGTACGATTCCTCATCTGCATTCACCGGACGGCCCTCGATATACGGCACCCGCTCCTCCAACACGCCCGTGTCGCCGGTCATCTTCACATACCGGCAGGCCGCGTACGGCAACCAGAGGTAATCGTCGGAACAGTGCGTGCGAACGCCGCGTCCGCTGGGCGGGTGCCACCAGTGCTGCACATCGCCCTCCTTGAACTGGCGGCCCCCACAGCGCAACAGATGCTCGCGGGCGGTCCACGGCGCGGCGTGCAGCAGCGCCGTCGTGTCCTGGAGCTGGTCGCGGAATCCATACGCCCCGCCGGACTGGTAATACCCGCTACGCCCCCAATAGCGCGCCGCGAGGGACTGGTACTCAAGCCAGCCGTTGGCCATCAGATTCAGGGCGGGGTCGGGCGTCTCGACGTACACGACGCCCAGCGTGCGCTTCCAGAACTCCCAGACGCTTTCCAGGGCCTGCCGCGCACCGGCCCAGCCGCCGAACCGCCGAATGAGCCGGTGAGCCGCCTCTGCATCGTTTCCGGCACCCAGCACAAAGA
>SL_3KL_010_SEDDRAFT_10002993_pt1 | contig 15400 bp, 12 predicted proteins | sample SodLakKL_010_SED_2_FD_10381 | JGI IMG/M metagenome (IMG submission 10381)
ATGAATTAAATTCCAAAGAATTCCGGATGGGCTGGTTGAACCTCAACTTTGACGGGTTGATTATTATGGCCTGACAACGCTTAATTCCGATTGACAGCCACAGCCTGTCCATCTTCAAAAACTGTCTCTTCAAGGATATTTCCGGCGCCATCCCACTTTGTATGAGTACCATGAGGCTTGCCGGCCTTATACATTTTTTCTTCGATCAGGTTGCCGTGCGAATCCCAAATTTTGTGTACTCCGTCGGGCATTCCCATGTCATAAAATTTCTCACTAACCAGGTTTCCGTTTTCATTCCAAGACCGAGAAGATCCATGTAATTGGTCATCTTTATAGTGGTTCTCGGCAGCCAACTCTCCATTTTCATACCAGGCATATCCAACGCCGTTAGCCCTGCCATTTATCCTTGGTACTTTTGATGTAAGCTGCCCATTTTCATGCCAGACTTTGTGAACTTCTTTTGTTGTTTTGAATTTGCGTGCACCATCTTCAAACCAGGATTTTGACGCAACAATGTTCTTCATATCCCCCTCAAACTGAAATCGGATTGATGGTTGTCCACTTTCATACAAATAGGTAATTACAGGTAACCCATCCTCAACAGTATAAACTGTCCGCAACTGCCCTTCAATATCCCATAAGGACCCAGACACAATAATTCCATCTTTAAAGCTCAAATCAGCATGTAAATTGCCATTTTCATGATGTGTTTCAACGTCTTCGGTTACGGGGTTTCCACGATTATCCACATAAATCTGAGTTTCACTTGAAAGATAGATGTTCGGAAACATTTCGGTGATGTGGTCAGTTTCGAAAGAATCAGAATGATTGCTGCACGAAAGAACTGCAAGTAAGAGGATGAATAGAGGAGGGAATGTTCTCATAGCATTGTAGTTTGGTTTGCAAATAAGACCTGCAAACACAATATCAACATTTTTTTCAAAACAGGAAATAGAAATGATTGTCCCGCAACCTGTTAAAGTCAGCATTAAATAAAAGCCGCTTTAAACAATATTCAAAGCGGCTTTTTGGTGAACAAAAATGTGGAAATGTTGATCAGTCCGGCAGGTTATAGTCGATATTGGTTGGATAATAACCCATCAAATGTTCGGCGAAATAATCCCAGAGCATACGTTCGAAATAGTCATTGTAGCGGCCGAATCCGTGGCGCATTTCGGGGAAGATCATCATATCAAACCGTTTGCCTGCCCTGATGAGTGCATCGGCCACGCGGTAGGAGTGAGCCGGATGTACGTTGTTATCCATCTCGCCGTGAACCAGCAGAAGCCGTCCCTGAAGGTTGTCAGCGAGTTCGGAGTTAGGCGGAATCCGGGAGCTGAAGATGGTTTTTTCTTTTTCAATCTCTTCGCCGTCTTCACCTTCAACCGTAACCGAATCCGTCACTGCATCCACTCCGTGATGGATTTCACTCCACCAGATGTTGTACACATCGTTGTCGTGATTTCCGGCGGATGAAACGGCCACTTTATAGAATTCCGGATAGGTAAGCAGGGCCGCCGTACTCATAAATCCTCCGCCGGAATGCCCGTAAATACCCACCTTGTCCAGGTCGACGTAGGATCGTCTTGCAGCAAGTTGTTCAATCCCGTAGCGGTTATCGGCCAGGGCGTAATCGCGTAGATTTCCATGCCCGTAGGTGTGATACCATTTTTCACGAAGCGGACTACCGCCGCGGTTGCCCATCGCCACCACAACAAACCCGACCTGAGACAGGGAGTGTGCACGGGCAGCCGTTCCGCCGATGGAGAATGTTCTTGGATAGGGCTCTACCTGCGGGCCGGGATAGACATATGAGATGATGGGATATTTTTTCTCCGGGTCGAAATCCGCCGGTTTCCACATCACTCCATACAGATCAGTGGTTCCGTCTTTTGCCTTCACTGAGAAATTCTCAGGAAGATTGTAGCCTGCCTCCTTCATCCGGGTGAGATCTGTCTCTTCCAGTTCAAAAATGATGTCGCCGCCAGAATCCCGCAATACAGCTTTTGTGGGCTGATCGGGGCGTGAATAATTCTGTACGAAGAAACTCCGGGAATCACTCATGCTGAAGGAGTGATTGGCATTCTCAGGCGTGAGAAGTTCATTGCCGGAGCCGTCAAAATCAATTTTGTAGTAGTGAGCATGGAATGGATTACGACTTTCTTCTTTGCCAAAGCCTTCGTAATAGATGGTTTGAGCCGTTGTGTCGATCGCCGCGACGCTGCCCACCATGTAGTGGCCGTCGGTAATGCGGTTCGCCAGGTTGCCTTCGCTGTCGTACCGGTAAAGCTGGCCCCAGCCGGTGCGCTCGCTCCACCAGATGTACTCTTCTCCATTGTTGATGATACCGAGATAAGAGTTCATCACGTTAAAGTAAGGTTTGCTGGTTTCGGACCAGAGCACTTCGGTTTCACCGGTTTCGGTGTTCGCTTTTACCACGTCAATTTCATCCCAGGTGCGGTTCCGGCGCAAAATCCAGAGATAGTCCGATTCGTCGGACATGTAAATTCCCCCGCCGCTGAAATAGACTCCTCCGAGCGATTGGTCGGGCCATTTATCGGTGTCCAGGCGCACATGCCCATGTGTTTCCACATCAAATACCAAAATTTCATCCTGGTAATGGTTCTCTTCTCCCGGCATGTTGTATTTGTAGGTTTCAAGCTCGGGTCGCGGGTTGGCCACCGTATTGATCACCCATAGTTCATCCACATCGCGCCAATCCTGCCGTTTCACGTACAGTTTTTGTTCATCTTCAAACCAGGCAGCACGCGACCGAAGACGCTCGGTTGTGGTGGTATCGCCGTGGTCGGCCTGAAAACTGTACCAGCGTTCGCCGTCATCCGTAAGCCGGATTTCCGTGCTGTCGGGATCGTCGGTTCTCATGATATAGAGATCGTGTTCGCGGGCAAATGCGATGTATGTGCTGTCGGGCGAGTAGGTGGCCCAGGGTTCATGTTCTTCGGTGTCGAGGGAATCTCCTTTTACCAGTTCGTCTCGGTCGATGTGATATTTAAATTCGATACTGTCAACATGGAAGGTGAAGAGCTGGCGGTCGGTGTCGTAATCGAACCCTTCAATTTCGAGATCTTTAGCGTTGAATCCGCGGTTAAACGTTTCCGAAAGTTGTGCGGCCATATCATCACGGTCAAAAAGCGGTCTCATAACCTCTTCGTCGGCATCCACATAAATCCAGCGTTTGCCGTTTGGGTCTTCCCATTCGTACCAGAAGCGGTCTTCGTCTTCAATCCATCTGGCATTCAGAAATGTGCTGCCGGTCATGTTTTGCATGTTTTCGGCAGTAAAGCGTTCGGCAAGTTCAAAGTTTGGAGCTTGTTGTGCCTGTGTTGCAGGGGCTAACAAAATCACAGAGGTGAGCAGGCCCAGAATGAGGGCAGGTATCGTATATTTCTTCATATGTTGGCATCATGGTTATAAATTGTGGTGGCAGAATATCTTAAACTTCCGAATCGATTTCAGGGGTTTTATCTTTTTTTTCAATTCAGCCGGAAAACAGACTATTATATGCTCTGCTTGATCTCTTGGTAATAATCCTCGTATTCGGTTACGATTTTGTCCATCTCAAACTTCTCGGCCCGTTTACGTGCAGCTTTGGCCATTTTTGAATGCAGTTCTTCATTGGTCAAAATTTCTGTAGCACGCTGCCCCATACATTCCACATCGGCCAACTCACATAAATAACCTGTTTCACCGTCGATGTTTACTTCAGGCAGCCCGCCGATATTTGAGCTGATAACCGGCACACTGCAGCTCATTGCCTCGAGGGCAGCCAGGCCGAATGTTTCGCTGCCTGATGGGATCATAAACAGATCCGATATAGAAAGAATTTCTTCTACCTGATCCTGCTTTCCCAGGAAACGAACGTGATTACACATGCCAAGTTCACGGCATTTTTGCTCAGCTTTAGCGCGTTCGGGGCCGTCACCCACCATAAGCAGTTTTGCTTCCACACCATTTTTCAACACATGGTTAAAAGCTTCAACTACATCCGGCACCCGTTTTACTTCACGGAAATTGGAAACATGAGTGATGATTTTTTCCCCTTCACCGCAAATGGCTTTCTTGAAATGCTCTTTTTGGGATTGCTTGAACCGGTCAAGATCTATAAAGTTTGGAATTACTTTGATCTCTTTATGAATATCAAACAGGCGATACGTTTCGGTTTTTAAGTATTCCGAAACGGCAGTAACCCCGTCGCTCTGATTGATAGAAAAATCAACCACCTGTTTGTAGGTAGGGTCGCTGCCAATCAGCGTGATGTCGGTTCCGTGGAGGGTGGTGATTACGGGAATATTTGATGCATTGCTGTTCAAAATCTGTTTGGCCAGGTAGGCACTGGTAGCGTGCGGAATTGCGTAATGCACATGCAGTACATCCAGTTTTTCGAATTGTATGAGATTGACCATCATATTGGCCAGTGCAAGATCATACGGAGGGTATTCAAACAACGGATAGGTACTTAAATCCACTTCATGGTAAGCAATATCGGTTCGAAATGAATCGAGCCTGGCGGGTCTTGAGTAACTCAGGATATGTAAATTGTGACCGCGGTTTGCAAGGCCTTTAGCCAGCTCGGTGGCAACCACGCCGCTTCCTCCGAATGTGGGATAACAAACAATACCGATATTCATTTATTCTGTTTTGAAATTAGCTGTTTAGAAATTCTATAAACAAACGAAACAGTAGCAAAGAAGTTATGATTCCTGAATGTTACAAAGTATACTGCAAATGCTTTGTAATATTTTCATAAAGAAAAAACCGTTTCACTGAAGTTAGGGGAAATTTCTCTTTTCCCTTATCTTTAGCTCGTATTTAATCATAATAAGAAAATGTTTTTACACTATGGCAGGACATTCGAAATGGGCTAATATCAAGCATAAAAAGGCGCGCGAAGATGCCAAACGGTCCAAAGCCTTTACAAAACATATCCGTGAAATAACGGTGGCAGCGCGCGACGGTGGCGGGGATCCCGATTCTAACCCCAGGCTTGCACTGGCCATTGAAAATGCCAAAGCGGTAAACCTGCCAAAAGACAATATTGAACGGGCCATCAAAAAAGGCACTGGCGAGCTGGATGACGGTTCAGCAAATTATGAAGAGGTAACTTACGAAGGTTACGGCCCCGGGGGAATTGCTTATTTTATAGAAGCAACCAGCAACAACCTGAACCGTACGGTGGGAGAAATCCGCCATCTGTTCACAAAGCACGGCGGCAATCTTGGTACCGATGGCTCCGTTGCCTATCTGTTTGATCAGAAAGGATCAATCAAAGTAAACAGCAACGGGGTTGATGAAGAAGAATTTATGCTGATGGCGATCGATGCCGGTGCAGAAGATGTGGTGCTTGTGGATGATTTTTTTGAAATTTTTACTACTCGTGAGGATCTGTTTACTGTCCGTAAAAACCTCGAGAAGCAGGGAGTGGATATTGAATCTGCCGAGCTTGTGCGTATCCCGATGACGGAGGTTTCTGCCGATCCGGATACAGCGAAAAAAAATCTGAACTTGATGGACAAGTTTGATGATAACGACGACGTTTCCAATATTTTCACCAATATGAAACTGGACGACGAAACCCTGGCTTTGGCTGATGAAGATGGTTAATCGGAAAATAATCAATTGCCCTGTGGCTCGTTATTTATCGGGATAGTATCATCAAAAGAAGTTTTTAACATGAGAATAATCACATTTTTTCTACTTTTTCTGTTTGTATCGGCCGCTGCTCTGACGGACGGCCGGAAAGCCAATGAAGCTTATAACCGGGGTGATTATCGGGAAGCGGTTGAGCTGTATCGTCAGGCCATTGAACAAGACCCTGAGAACGCTCGGCTCCACTTCAATCTTGGAAAATCTCTTTATGAGCTGGGCCAAATCGAGGAAGCTATGGAGGCGTACAACCGCTACAAAAATATCGCTGAAACTTCTGCAGATCAATCTCTGGCTGATTATAACCAGGGCCGAATGCTTGCCGACCAGGAGATGTATGATGAGGCTTTAAATTATTTTCGCGAAGCGCTCATCAATAATCCGGAGGATGAAGATGCAAGATTTAATTATGAACTTGCCCGGCGGATGATTCAGCAACAGGAACAGCAAGATCAGCAGCAGCCCGAAGATCAGGAACAGGGTGATGACGTTCAGCAGAACGACCGGCAACAGGATAATCAGCAAGATCAAAACCAGGATCCCGATAGCGGACAGAGTCCGCCGCAACAACAAGAAGGGACTGCTGAGCAGGAACCACGCCCCCAGACCATGACCCGCGAAGAGGCTGAAAATATCCTCGATGCACTGGAACAGCTTGAACGCGAACTGCTCGAAAATCAGAAAAAAGAATCATCAGAAACACAAAGCCGAAATGAGAAAGATTGGTGATATAGTTTCGTCTCCGCTCGTATTGCTGCTCTTTCCTCTGATACTGTTTTCTTTCGCTGAAAACAGTTGGGCACAGGATTTTCAGCTCGAAGCCACCGTTTCAGAAAATCAGGTATTTATCGGGGAGCAGTTTACCATTAGCGTGGAAGTTACCGGTTCTTCCATGAGAAATGTATCCCTGCCCGTACTGCCCGAACTTGAGGGGATGCGTGTGCTGTCGTCAACTCCATCCCGCAGTACAAGCATATCTATCATAAACGGGCAAACCACCACTACTACCACATACAACTTTTCGATAATTGCCCGCGAAACAGGAGAGTACACCATCCCGCCCATTTCCATAGAGATTGACGGGGAAGAACGTCAGACAAATCCAATTCGGGTTGAAGTCATTGAAAAAGGTCAGCTTTCGCAGGACGGACGTTCGCAGAGGCCGGAAATCTATTTGGAAATTCAGGTAGATGAATCGAATCCGGTTCCGGGGCAGCAAATTGTGGCGAGTGTAGTGCTCTTTTTCAGGCAGGGAATTGAGGTTACCTCATTTCAGCCCACAGCCGGCTGGCGAACTGATGGTTTTTGGAAAGAAGAACTTCAAAATATAAGCCAGCCCCAGGCCGAATCGATCATTATTGACGGAGTGCGCTACCGCACAGCCACCTTGATACGCTATGCACTTTTCCCCAACCGCAGTGGTGAACTTACACTCTCCGGCTTTCCGATTAATGTTGGAATTCGCACGCAGCCATCACGCAGCGATCCGTTTGGCAGCTTTTTCGGTTCGAGTGCCAATCAACGGAGGGTTTCGCTGGAATCTGAGCCGGTGGTGCTGAACGTAAGAACACTTCCGGAGGCAAGGAATGCCACTACCATTAATGCCGTGGGAAATCTCCGGGTTGAACGGCGGTTATCAAAAAATGAAGTGGTTACCGGTGAGACGATTGAGCTGGTTACGCAGGTTGAGGGTGTCGGGAATATACCGCTGGTTCGCCGGCCGCAGTACAATATTCCCGATGGTATAGACTTTTTTACACCCCAGGAAAACAGTAATGTTGAACGACGCGGTATGGCCATTCGGGGAGATAAAACCTTTACAGAACTGATGGCCCCGAGAGCACCCGGAACATACAGTTTACCTGCAGAGCGAATTGCAGTTTATGATCCGCAGAACCGGAGATATCGTTACATCAATCTTCCGGCTATAGAATTTGAAGCACTTCCTGCTTCCAACAATCAATTTACATCGGCCGATCTCAGAACGGTTCAGTTAACTCCGGTAACAGGTCTGGCGGTATGGAAAAACAGCGATCCGGCCGGCTCAGTCTTCAGATCGTTTTGGTTCTGGCTGCTGTTGATTGTGCCCGCTGCAGCACTAATTGTTGCCTATCAGAAAAGAAAGTTTGATTTGAGACTGCATAGCGACCGGGCATTTGCACGAGTTCACTTTGCCGATCAACTGGCGCAGGACAGAATTTTGCATGCCCGGAATATTGTAAACGAAGACCGGCCCAAGGAGATCTACAACTCGCTGCATAAAGCTGTTACGGGATTTCTCACGGATAAACTGAGTCTTCCGGAAGCCGGGCTTTCCGATCAAGAGCTACTTGAAAAGGTGACCGAACACGGGCTGAATGCAGATCTTCTGAAGAGGCTTCGCGGTATTCTTGATAAATGCGCCACCATCAGCTATGCTCCGTCCGGTACCAGGGCCGATTTCCGTTCAGACATCATTAAAACCGAAAAACTGATATCAGAATTGAAGGAGCAGCTTTGAGAAGGTACACATTCCTGGGTTTGATCTTGTTTCTGATTTTTTCTGTGGCTGAAATTGCTGCTCAGCAGTCCCGTTTTGATGAGGCAAACGAAATGCTGGAAGAGAGCCAGTATCAGGATGCTATTCAGCTCTACAAATCGATTGCTGATGAGGGGTATGAATCGGGTGCGCTTTGGCTGAATATGGGAATTGCCTACTCCCAGCTCGATTCACTTGGAGTGTCAAAATTTTATCTGATGAAAGCCAGCCGGTTTAAAGAAACCGAGGATCTTGCAGAAGAGTCCCTGGAATATGTGAATGACCGGTTTTCGAGGCAGTCAGCCGTTCTTCCGCCCCTGCCCTGGGATCGTTTTTTCAATTACCTGGGAGACCGTTTTGGCGTGAGCGGACTGGTATTTATAGCTCTGCTATTTCTCTATTTCGGTGTGGCGTTGCTGATCTGGTCGTGGTTTCGGAAAGAGTTTCAGAAACTGTTAAAAGTTTCAGCGGCCATATTGCTGTCTGTTTGTCTGCTGTTTTTTCTGTTTTCGGTGATTGTAAACTATCAGCAAAACAGGTATGGAACCGGTGTGATGGTGGAACGCCAGGGTGCTGTTTATGAACAGCCAAGGGAAGAAGCGCCTGTTGTAAGCATGGCATTTGAAGGCTACACCATGCGGGTTGATTTTAAAGAGAGCGAAGAGCACCCCGACTGGAAATACATTCGCCTCGAAAATGGAATGTTCGGATGGGTGCAAGACAGCCTGCTGATGGTTTTTTAAAGCAATCTTTTATTCTACCACTTCGAACCGAATACGTCTTTCCCTGTTCTGCTCGGTAACTGTATCCTGAATGTAGACCACCAGTTCATACAGCCCCGGCAGAAGTTCGGCGGTTTCTATTTCAAGATCTTCAACCACCCGGCGCTCTTCGTTAGTAAAATTGAGAGTCAGAATAAATTCGGTCTGGTCGGTCAATACATTTCCGTCGTCATCAACCGGAAAAATCCGGTAGGTCAGCTCAAATTGGGTGAAATTGTTGGCCATACGCTCCAGGTTATAAACTTCAAAATGCAGCAGGAGTGTTTCCCCGAATGGAATAATCTGGTTATTGGCCACCCGAAAGTTGAACGGTTCGGTTTTATGGTCTTCATCCGGATAACCGAGAATTAAATCAGCCACTTCAAGAGTATCGGGATGGCTTTTTAATGGCATAGGCTGCCGGAACTGGAGTTTGTTCCATCCCCTTGTGGCTTCAGAAAAAGGTGTTTCCTGAAGTGCCCTGGAATCCGGATTGTGGTTTAGCAACACTACAGAGATGGACTGATATGCACGCCGTTTGTGTGGAGAGATGAAAACGGAGTTGGAGTTGGCCTCATTATCATCAAATGTAATGACCAGAGGAGGATCGTCCTGATTTGATTCGGTAATTCTCCACTGGCTGTCATAGGTTTGCAGGTTATGAAGCAATTCGTAAAAGGTGAACTCATCAAGAACATTCAGCCCGGGATGGATGTCGCTGTCGCTATTTCTTCCGTTGCCGCGGTGGTAGTCAATCAGAAAGGCTTCTTGTGCAAAACTTTCCAGATAGGTTAAAATGGTTGGTTCCAGATCTTCATCCAGAAAGCGATATTGATATACATGCACCGGAATTTTCGGAATCATTTCCTGATAGGTGGATTTTTCGCGAGGTGCACGGATGGTTCGCTGCTGTATAAGTTCGGCAGATTCAGACCGAAAAGCGAGATCCAGGTTTCTGTAAGCATCTTCTCTTTGGTCCAGAATTCTGTCGCGAAGTTGGTTCAGGCGGTTTTCAAAAAACGGATCGATGCCGGCAAGCTGCTCGTAATAAAGTAACTGAAGCATCAGAGCGGGTGTAAAACCTGCACGGGTAAATTCAAGTGCATCGTTTTCGCTGTCTCGCTCAATGTGAAAAGCCCGTTCGGGAATAAAACCTTCCAGGCTGGTTTGCAGGCGGAATTCATCATTTCGCACATCGGTTCCAAACAGAAAAATGACCGGATCACCCTGAAGATCACTGATCGTTTCATAAATCCAGACTTCATACTCCGGATATCGGTGAAATTGATACATTGCATTTTGCAAACGCCTGAAAACATCTTCATCGGCCGCTGTATCCTTATCCCGGTTTTGCATTTCATCGAGTTTCTGCTCATGCAGCAGTTGTCTGCTGATCCACGGTTTGATATTGGCGCTTTGAAGTGTGAGAATTCCGTTGTTGATCCGGTCAGGCTCGCCATACCGTATGAAGATCAGTGCGCGGTCATCGGTGCCAAAAACGGTATTATTATTTTTTTTGAACCGGTTTTTGGCAATTGCGATTCGTTCCCAGTGTTCAATCAGCCGTTCGTTGATAACTTGAGCCGGTGTGGGATCCTGCTGCACCCAATAGCCTCGCATGTCGGCACCCAACTCCGGATTTTGGTCATCCCACCAGTTGATCCACTGCCGGTAAATGCCTTCGCCGATAACCGGCTTCATTCGCTCAATTTCCTGCCGCAGTGCAACACGGCTGTGAGTTCCCTCGCCATCAGTAAGCGCCCGGAAATAGACTTCAGATGCCGGTTCGTAATAACTGCGCATTCTGTTTTCCGTGACAACCCGGATATATTCAAATCCAATCCGGGCATCCACGCCGCCCGCCCGCTCATAGGCAGAATACCAGAGATCGAGCGCAAGTGTTGTATTGCCGCGGTAGAGTTCTTCGATCCCCCTCTCGTAAGCCCGCTGGGGCTGTGCCGAAATTGTTTGCACGGTAAAAGCCACAAAGAGCAGAGTGGCAAAAAATGATATGACAGATTTTTCGAATAACATTAGATCCTGCAAATTAACGGATTCTTCAAAAAAAACAACGGGTATCTCTCACGAATTCTCAAATCACCATTACGGAGTGCAACACTGAAATTTCGGGTTGAGTTTTTCCAGTAAACAGCTTCAAAACGTTTGTGTTTCACGAAAGATATATCAAAAAAACACGGAAAGGTTCAAAAAGCATTTTCATTTTTTGTACCTTAACAAAGCATGAAACGGACCGATAATTTTCTGAATCAGAAATAAGAAATGGCTGAAACATACCGGGCATTAACCCGAAAATACCGTCCACAGACTTTTGATGACGTTGTTTCTCAGGAGCATGTTGTAAGTACGTTGAAAAATGCAATTAAACAGGGCAGAATTTCGCACGCATACATGTTCAGTGGTCCGAGAGGAGTGGGTAAAACCACTGTTGCCAGAGTGCTTGCCCGCACCATCAACAATATTGATGAAACGGTAGATGGAGAATCGCTCAGCCAAACGTTGAATGTGGTGGAAATTGACGCCGCTTCCAATAACAAGGTAGAAGATGTTCATCATCTCAGGGAGATTGTGCGAGTACCGCCTCAAAGCGGAAAGTACAAAATTTTTATTGTGGATGAGGTTCACATGCTCAGTAAGCAGGCTTTCAACGCTCTGCTGAAAACACTGGAAGAGCCGCCTCCGCACGCCATTTTTATTTTTGCAACCACAGAGCCCCATAAGGTTCTACCCACTATTTTATCCCGTGTTCAACGGTTCGATTTTAAACGAATCAGTGTTGATGAAATCGTAGTTCGGCTCAAAAAAATCTGCAGTGAAGAGAGCATCACCATCGATGAAGAATCACTTCACACCATTGCAAAAAAAGCGGATGGCGCACTGCGGGATGCCCTTGGGTTGATGGATCAGGCCATTGCTTTTTGTGGAACAAGCATTCGGTACGATCAGCTTGTTCAGGCGCTGAATGTTGTAGGAAACGAGGATCTGTTTGAATTTACCGAAGCCATTGCCGATCGGAATTCACAAACCGGAATGCTGCTGATTGACCGCCTGCTGAAAGAAGGCGTTGATATCCAGGAATTTCTGGTGTCGCTTACCGGGCATATACGCAATTTGTATGTGGCCAAACAGAGCAACAGCATGCACCTGGTAGAGGCAACCGAAGATACAAAGCAGCGCTATCAACAGGTGGCAGAGCAATTTTCGGAAGATGACCTGATGCGCATTTTACACATGGTGAGCGAGGCTCAGATCAAAATACGAGACGTTCAGCAGCCCAGGGTTCATTTTGAGATTCTGGTTCTGAAACTGATTCACATGACGCGGGCTAAAGAGCTTTCGGAATTGCTGGATGGCCTCCAACAGTTAAAAAAAAACCCCGGGAATCAGCGTGAAAAGGAAATAGGCGACAAAAATAGCAGAAAAGTAACTTCAGCAGATCCAAAAGCAAATATTTCGGACAAAGGCAGAAAAAAACAAACCGAATCTGGCCGGCAAGCTGGCATTCAGTCAGAAAAAAAAGAAGCAGAGAAGCAAGCCAATAATAACACACAAAACACTGTTATTGTTGAAAAAAGTGATGATTCCGGAGAGGAGGATCTCGATGAATTATTGATGGGTAAACCAAGCCTTGGATTTTCAAAAGGAATTAGCTCTTCAAATGGTGAAGGTGAGAAAAAAGTAGAGAAAAAAACCGGCCAACAGGAAGAAAAAGTTAAACTGAACGGCCTTGAAGATATTGAAAAGTGCTGGGATCAGTTTTTGGAACTGTTACAGGACAATAGCTCAAAAACGCTCTTCCATCAATTTGAAAATGTTCGCCTGAAGGCACTGAAAGGCACTGAACTTGTACTTTCAGTGAACACCGTGTTTGCGATGAATCTTGTTGAGGAAAATGGCCAGACACTGTCGAACCTGCTGAAACAGATAACCGGAATTCACATTCGGTTTAAATGTGTTGTAGAGCGCGGGAATAAGGAGTCCTCTCGTACGTTGAGTCCTTACGATCGTTTCAGGGAACTTCAAAAAAAAGATGCACATTTGCGTACAATTGTTGAACTTTTTGGAGCAGAATTGGAATATTAATTCGAGAAAAATTTAATTTCTCAAACTTTTAGAAAACTAAAATTTAATTGTATGAATCAATTTAACATGGCCGATATGTTTGGAAAAATTTCCGACATGCAGACAAAAATGAAAGAAGTTCAGGACCGACTTGCCGAAGTAATTGTTGAAGCAGAAGCCGGCGGCGGAATGGTAAAAGTAAAAGCAAATGGAAAAAGGGAAATCATTTCTATCGACCTGGATGACGATGTCATCGATCCGGATGATAAAGAAATGATCGAAGATCTGGTAGTTGCCGGTGTAAACAAAGCTCTGGAAAAGGCAGAAGAAGCCGCAAAACAAAAAATGCAGGATGTATATAAAGACATACTTCCCGGCGGCGGAATTCCCGGTATGGATATGAGTAAACTCGGGCTCTGAGATTTATGATTTACAAAATTATTTGTGAGTATCTATAGAGTAAAGTAGTAAGATAGATACTATCAATTGCAGTAGACAGTTGGCAGTTGACAACTCACTGGAATTAATATGTAAATTTTATATCCTATCAAAACAAATAAAAACAAATTATTAATCTTCAAATAAACCAACATCTTAAGCTTTGTCAACTGTAAACTGGCTACTGTCAACTACCGGCAACAATGAATTAGAGGTATTTCTACTTACAAAAGCCTTCAATTCATCAATCATCATTCCAACTTCAACAGTTTTAGTGTAAATGCAAATAACCTCCGAAGCCCTTGAACGGGCGATTGAAGAATTGGCAAAACTGCCGGGAACCGGCCGTAAATCAGCTCAAAGAATTGCCATCCATCTCCTTAAACAGACTGACGAAAACGTAGCCACACTGGCTGATGCCCTGATTCAATTAAAAAAATCGGTATCCCGCTGTTCGGTCTGCGGAACCATCACCGATACGGATCCTTGTGCAATCTGCAGCAACCACAAACGAATGACTGGTGTGGTATGTGTAGTTGAAGAGTTTCAGGATGTGTACATCATCGAAAAAACCAATGAGTTTCGCGGAAGGTATCACGTTTTGGGTGGCACCATCTCGCCGATGGACAATATCGGGCCCGACAATATCCGTATCAAAGAATTGCTGAAGCGAATTTCGGACGGAGAGGAACAAATTCGCGAGGTAATTCTTGCACTCAACCCCGACTCCGAAGGCGAAGCTACATCCTACTACATCAACAAGCTGCTGATGAACTACGAAGTGGAAGTAACGCGCATAGCCTATGGTATCCCGATGGGTACCGAACTTGAATATATCGACGAAGCCACCCTGAGCCGTGCATTTGCAAGCCGCACTACCTTTTAAAATAATCCTGTTATGATGAAAATCTCAACTGCCTGGCGCAAGCGTCTCGCTTGTGCCTTTGGGGCTTGTGCCCTGCTTGTTTTATTAATTTTTACTCCATTCAATACTGAAGCACAACGGGCCGGGTACTGGCAGCAAGCGGTAGAGTACGAGATGGAGATCGACATGCACGCAGAAGAAAACCGGTTTGACGGCCACCAGGTGCTGACCTATCACAACAACTCACCCGACAGGCTGGATCGTGTTTTCTACCATCTCTTTTTTAATGCTTTTCAGCCCAACAGCATGATGGACAAACGCTCGCGCACCATTGTTGATCCCGACCGGCGGGTGCGCGACCGAATCTATCATTACGATGAAACGGAAATCGGGTATCAAAAAATCCACCGGCTCAAACAAAATGGAGAGGAGGTTGAATTTACTGTGAAGGGAACCATCATGGAAGTTCATCTGAGTGAGCCGATAGAACCGGGAGAGAGCGTGGTTTTTGAGATGGAATTTGAAGCACAGGTGCCGCTTCAAACCCGCAGGTCAGGCAGAGACAATGCCGAGGGAGTGCGATTCTCTATGGCGCAGTGGTTTCCCAAAATTGCCGCTTATGATGACATGGGATGGCATGCCAATCCGTACATCGGAAGGGAATTTTACGCACCTTTTGGCACTTTTGACGTGAAAATCCACATTGACCGCGAATATGTGGTGGCGGCCGGGGCCATTCTGCAAAATCCCCAGGAAGTGGGATATGGTTATGAAGATGCCGGGATGCCCCTGAGCATGCCGACCGGAGATAAACTGACCTGGCATTTCCGGGCAGAGGATGTGCATGATGTGATGTGGGCTGCCGATCCGGATTATACTCACACTACCGCGCAGGTACCCGATGGCCCGCTGCTACGGTTTTTCTATCAAACCGATCCGGTTGCAGAAAATGCTTCGGAAGAACGGCAGGAGATGTTGCTGGAAAACTGGGAAAAACTGCCGGAATATACCGTTCGTGCTTTTGAGATGATGGACGAAAAAATCGGGGAATATCCCTACGATGAGTACATCGTT
>SL_3KL_010_SEDDRAFT_10002994_pt1 | contig 15390 bp, 11 predicted proteins | sample SodLakKL_010_SED_2_FD_10381 | JGI IMG/M metagenome (IMG submission 10381)
ATAGAACAACGCACCCAATACGCTCTGAAAGTTCTTTGACTGTCTGAAGCCGACCGAGGTCGCTTTGCGGCTTTATGCCGGTCAATACAGCCAGTTCACCCGGGTGAGGTGTGAGTATTACCCGCTCCGGATGCCGTTTTCCCGAAATGATGTGCTCGTACCCCTTGATGCAGTGAAGTGCATCAGCATCGATGATCATCGGGCCATCATGTTCCTGAATTATCTTGCGCACAAATGTTTGGGTCTGGTTGCGCCTGCCGATGCCAGGACCGATGACAGTGACACCTTTCTTATCCTGCAGGTGTTTGAGCACGGCATTGGCGTCGTCTTTACTGAAATATCCGGATTCGGATTGTGATCCCAAAGTGCCTACCGGTACCTTGATCAGATGTGGAGCCAGTGACTCCATGGAAAGAGCCCAGGCTGATGGATAAAGCAGGCATACCGCACCCATTCCAAGTGACCAGGCGGCACGGGCCGCATAAACCGGAGCTCCCGCAAGACCCGGTGAACCGCCGATTACATGTACAACCCCATTGTTGTATTTATGTCTTCTGATGCGCGACAGGCTTTCCTTTCCGGTTTGCCCGAAATTACTGGTCCGACCAGAACTTACATCGTATTCATAGTCCTGATGAATAGACAATTTACGAAGCGGTTGCAGTGTGATGTCGGCAATGCGTGTGCGAATCTCATTTTTGTAAATAAAAGGGAAGGGCAGGGAAACCAGTTCGCGGGATCCACAGTACAGCGGACCATCACCAAGGTAGCAGCCAAGCTTTCGGATGCCGAATTGAATGGTTTTGGTGGCGCGCACGGCACAGCCCAACACTTCGCCCGAATCACTGTGAATTCCGGAAGGGATATCCAGCGCATAAACGGGCTTGCCAGAACGGTTGATGCGATCAACAACATCGGAAACCGGAGAGATGACGGGACGCTCCAGGCCTGTGCCGAAGATGCCGTCAACGATAAGGTCAAAGTCAGCCGGTGGGGGAAACTGCTTCAAAACGGGCACATCCACACCCATCTCGCGTGACAGGTGCATCAGACGATCATAATTAAGCTGCGCATCGGGTGAGTATCCATCACCCCCCAATACCGGCAGCAAGGTCATTTTGAAGCCGTTGTTCAGCAGGATTCGTGCGATGACAAAGGCATCTCCGGCATTGTTTCCCTTTCCGCAGATGAAAAGGACGGATGAGGGGACAGAGTAGCCTGCGGCCTCTTCGGGAAAATCAGCTTCCAAAAAGTCTGCCATTATGATATCGGCAGCGCGGTTTCCGGCAATCTCCATGAGCGTCTGCCCGGGAATTCCGAATGATTCTATCGTGCGCTGATCCGTATCTCGGCTCTGCTTTCCGGTCGCCAGCAACAAATCCTGTTGTGTCATCATAAGCACAAATATGGCAAATTAATACGAACGGGCAAACATGACGGGGTAAGGAGAATCCTTGCCGGTCACGATGCATTTTCCGGGATTATTTTCCGGATTCAGAGGCAGGCAGCGGATGGTTGCCCTGGTTTCGTTCTTGATCTGTTCCTCGGTTTCCGCGGTGCCATCCCAATGGGCGAATACAAAACCACCCTCGTTGTCCAGTATGTTCTTGAATTCCTCGTAGTCGGAAGCCTGGCGGGTCTGCGTTGCGGTTCGTTCACGCGCAACTGCCAGCAGATCCGACTGTATCGTTTCCAGCAGATCCGGAATCATCTTCTTGACGCCATCACGGCTGATAATCTCTTTATTCATGGTGTCGCGTCTTGCAAGCTCCACGTTGTTGTTGTCCACATCGCGCGGACCAATGGCGATGCGCAGGGGCGTGCCCTCAACTTCATGCTGGGCGAACTTCCAGCCGGGTTTGTACTGGTCGCGATCATCAAATGTCGCGCGGATGCCGGCATCTTTCAGGGATGCGAGGATGGATGCACCGTACTCCATGACTACCGACTGTTCATCATCATTGCGCCAGATGGGCACAATTACCACCTGTGTCGGCGCCAGCCTGGGCGGAAGCACCAGCCCGTTGTCATCCGAATGGGTCATGATCAGTCCGCCGATGAGCCGGGTGGATACCCCCCAGCTCGTAGCCCATACAAATTTCTCCTTGCCATCTTTGTCCTGGAAACGCACATCAAACGCTTTGGCAAAATTCTGTCCCAGAAAATGGGAGGTGCCGGCCTGCAGCGCCTTGCCGTCCTGCATCATCGCTTCAATGCAGTAGGTGTCCAGCGCCCCTGCGAAACGCTCCGATTCGGTTTTTAATCCGGTCGCAACAGGCATGGCCATATAATCTTCTGCAAAAGAGCGGTACACTTCCAGCATTCGGAGCGCTTCCTCGCGCGCCTCATGCTCTGTGGCATGGGCGGTGTGCCCTTCCTGCCAAAGAAACTCCATGGTGCGCAGAAATAAACGGGTACGCATCTCCCACCGGACAACATTGGCCCACTGGTTGATGAGGATAGGAAGGTCGCGGTAAGACTGGATCCAGTCTCGGTACGAATCCCAGATAATAGTTTCGGATGTGGGTCGCACGATCAGCTCTTCTTCCAGTTTGGATGTCGGATCTACCGAGACTCCGTCATCCGTATGTACAAGACGACTGTGAGTAACTACTGCACATTCCTTGGCAAACCCTTCAACATGTTGAGCTTCCTTCGACAAAAATGATTTCGGAATAAAAAGCGGGAAATAGGCATTCTGATGTCCGGTCTCCTTGAACATGGTATCGAGCTGGCGCTGCATATTCTCCCAGAGAGCAAAACCGTTGGGCTTGATGACCATACAGCCTCTTACCGGTGAGTGGGAGGCCAGCTGTGCTTCACGCACAACATCCAGGTACCATTGAGAATAATCGTTTTCTCTTTTCGTTATTTTTTTTGCCATAATTTTTTGTTGCTGAAATGTTATTGTGCTTTAGCGGTCAGTTCTTAGCAATGAAAACGGATCATGCTATTTTCGTACAGTATTGAAAGACTCACGCCAGCAATGCGTTGTTGAAAATACAGGTTTCCACTCCCAGTTTCATCTGTTTAAATTTTCCGATTCATGTCGTCAGATAGAATGTCCATGACGTTTTAATCATATTCCTGTGTGACCGGGGAGATGCTCGGTCATGGATATTTCATCATGCAAATTTACGAATGGTTGGTTTAGGATCTGAGTATTTCGAAAAAGGTTAATTTTTCCTATCTTCACTAACTTAAAGAAAATAAGATTCTGCAAGTTATGAGGCGTGGTAGCTCAGTTGGTTAGAGCGTCGGATTCATAACCCGGAGGTCGGCGGTTCAATCCCGCCCCACGCTACATTCATTCACTCTCCATACGATAGCATAAGCATATCGTTTTGCCCGGTTGTACGGAATAAAAAAAAGCACCTCATCCTTTCATAGACGAGGTGCTTGTTTATCATCTACAGACGGCTATTACCCCATTTGCACTTCCAATTTATTGTGGTTCCGTGTGCTCCGCAATAAAGGAAAAAACGTATTATGAATACGTAGTTATACGTAGGCTTACGTGCCTTTTTTCGTTCGTTTGGACCGTTCTGACGAAGCCTCAATAAGCCCGTTCTCAAGGGCATAGCGTACGAGACCTGCGGCATTTTTTAAGTCAAGTTTGTTCATCAGGTTGGTTCGGTGCGTGTCGACGGTTCGCGGACTGATAAACAAAATTTGGGATATCTCCGAGCTTGTATGGCCTTCGGCAATCAGCTGAATGATTTCCCGCTCTCTTTTTGTGACTTTAACCTTTTCCGACTCCGGCTGCTCTTTCGATTTCTGCATATTGCGCATGTAACATTCGCCCATCAATCGTGAGACAGAGCTGCTGAACGCTTTCTCTCCATTGTGGATGGCTCGAATACCGTCAAGCAACTCATTGCGGTCGCTGTTTTTAAGCATGTAGCCGTTGGCTCCGGCATCAATCACTTCATTCAGATATTCCTCGCCGATATGCATGGTAAGAATAAGGATGCGTGCGTCAGGATCAATTTCAAGAATGGACCGGGTTGTCTCTATTCCATTGCGCTCCGGCATGGTGATGTCGAGGATGCAGACATCCGGGCGCATTTGCTTGAACAGTTCGATGGCTTCCATTCCGCTGGAAGCCTCGCATATCACTTCAATATCATCGCATGCATGTATCACACTGGTGATCCCGTAACGGATAAGTTCGTGGTCATCTGCAATCAGTACCTTTATCCGCTGTTCAGATGTATCATTATTTTTACTCATTCGAGTCGTATCAATCTCATGCTGATGACAATGGGGTTACCTGAAGATAACAGAAATTCAATCAAATATTCTCTATCCGTTTAATTTTTGCCGTGTCATTAATATATGCGCAAGAGACTTCAGCGATTAATCAACATTATTTGTACTTTGCCAATCTTTTGTGCATCACAGGTTGATTGCTGCAAAAACAGGTTGGTACCTACCTTTTAAATAATTCAATGTACAGTTTTAGCTGGAATTCGAAATGACATTAATCAGAACACATACATGTGGTGAACTGACCCGGAAACAGACCGGGGAAACGGTAACTCTGAATGGTTGGGTCAACACCCGGCGTGATCTCGGCGGAGTCATATTCATTGACTTGCGTGACCGCTACGGTATCACCCAGGTTGTTTTTTCACCCCAGGATGACGAAGAGGCGCATACAACGGCCGATCAACTCAGGTCAGAATACGTCATTGGGGTTCAGGGTGAGATCAGGGAGCGAGATCCGGTGAATGTGAATCCGAATATTAAAACAGGTGAAATTGAACTGCGGGTGAAAAAGCTGGTGATTTATTCCCGGTCGGAAACCCCGCCCTTCGAAATTCAGGACGACCTGAAAACCAACGAAGACCTGCGTTTGAAATATCGTTATCTGGATCTTCGACGGCCGGTTATGCAGCAAAACCTCATGCTTCGCTCGGCCCTATATCGCCACACTCGTAGCTACTTTCACGAACATCAGTTTGCAGAGATTGAAACCCCGTTTCTCATGCGAAGCACGCCCGAAGGCGCCCGCGACTACCTGGTGCCCAGCCGCGTTAATCCCGGAAAGTTCTACGCACTGCCTCAGAGTCCGCAGACCTACAAGCAGATCCTCATGGTTTCGGGAATGGACCGCTATTTCCAGATCGTGAAATGCTTCCGGGATGAGGACCTGCGCGCCGACCGCCAGCCGGAATTCACCCAGATCGATGTGGAAATGTCATTTGTTGATGAAGAGCAGGTCTACACCCTTATGGAAGGCCTGCTTCAAACTATTCTCAAGGAAGTAGTTGGTGCCGAAGTAATTACGCCTTTTCCGCGTATGACCTACCGAGAGGCCATTACCTCCTATGGCAGCGACAAGCCGGACACGCGTTTTGACATGAAGTTCGTCGATTTCTCTGATATTGTGAAGGATTCGGAGTTTCGTGTCTTCTCCAAAACGGTCGCCGACGGCGGAGCTGTCGTGGGCTTTGTGGTGCCGGGCATGGGATCGCTCGGCAGAGGTGTTATGGATCGTCTGACAAAACGCACCCGCGATGAAATCGGTGCCGGTGGACTCATCTACATCAAAAACAACGAAGAGGAGCTCTATTCGAGTGTCAGCAAGTTTGTGCCGGAAGAGATGACCCGTTTGATGGTCGAGGCGAGCGGTGCGGAGAAAGGGGATCTGATTCTGCTGCTGGCCGGACCAAAGGATGCCGTCTACCATCAATTGGGCGATCTGCGGCTATTGATGGCCAAAGAGTATGATCTGATTGATACTTCAAAATACAACCTGCTGTGGGTTACAGATTTTCCTCTGCTTGAATACGATAGCGATGATGGACGTTACTATGCCATGCATCACCCGTTTACCTCTCCGCGTGAAGAGGATCTGGAGATGCTCAAAACCGATCCCGGAAGGGTTCGGGCCCGGGCCTATGACCTGGTTATGAACGGAAGCGAAATCGGAGGCGGATCCATCCGTATCCATGACTCCGAACTGCAGTCACTCATGTTCGAGGCACTGGGTATCGGAAAAGAGGAGGCACAGCAGAAATTCGGCTTTCTCCTGGATGCCTTTACATTCGGTGCGCCTCCTCATGGCGGAATTGCGCTTGGACTTGACCGGATCGCGATGTTGCTTACCGGCGCAAAGAGTCTGCGTGATGTCATTGCATTCCCTAAAAACCAGCGAGCTATTAGTCTCATGGACAACTGTCCTGATGTCGTTGATCAGGCACAACTTGAGGAGCTGCACATCCGCCTGGCTCCCCTTCCCGGATCAAAATAATTGACCGGTTGCAACCTGGTCACTCTTCGGTCAGGATATCGCGATAGGATGTACCACTTTTGTAAACATAGTTGATCCCGTTAAAGGCGGCAACGCGATATGCTTCCGAGTAAGTCGGGTAGTTGTGCACAGTGTCAAGAAAATAGCGGGCACTGCCCTTGAAGCTGAGCACCGCCTGACCGATATGGATCAGATCGCAGGCTCCGTCGCCAACAATATGCACACCGAGAAGCCGTAACGACTCTGTCTCAAAGACCAGTTTCAGCATGCCCCTGGGATTTTTTGCAATATTGGCTTTTGTAAGATTGCGATAGTAGGCACGACCCACGGTGACATCTTCGAATTGCTGCCGGGCTTCTTCTTCGGTCAGACCGATGCTGGATATTTCAGGGATGCTGTAGATGCCGTAGGGAATGCCGCTGTCAATATCCATTTGCGATACGCCAAACATATGGCAGGATGCCGAACGCCCCTGTGAGAAGGATACCGATGCAAGCCCGGGGTGCCCAATTACATCGCCTGCGGCATAAACCGATGGAACTTCGGTACGGTAATTACCGTCTACCTGAATAAATTCATTCTTATCGGTCTTCAATCCCAAATTATCCAGGCCAATTTTTGATGAATTCGGTTTGCGATCTCCGAAACTGAGCACATTCTCCGTCTCAATAACATGAAGTTCACCGGTATCCTCGTCCTTGAATTTCACTTCCGTGCAATTGCGAAGCGGATTGGGTCCAACCTGCAGCACTTTGGTGCGGTTGAAAATATTGATCCGTGATTCGGCAAGAATCTTTTCAAATTCCGCTTTGATTTCGTTGTCAAGAAAGACGAGATAATCATCCTGTCCATTCAATATGCTGACCCTGGTGCCCAAAGCCGAAAAAATGGTGGCAAATTCCATGGCCTGAATGTTGGTGCCCACAATGACCAGCCGTTTGGGAATGTAGTGGATATCAAGGATAGAACGATTGTCCAGCACCTTAATATGGTCAATATCAAACTCATCCGGTTTTACAGTTGTGGCTCCGGTTGAGATGAGAATATGGTCTCCGGTAAAAGTTTGTTTGCTTCCATCTACCCGGGTTACTTCTACGCTGTGTGGATCAACCAGCTTTCCAAAACCCAGCGCGGTATCCACCTTGTTTTTTATGAGATTGTCCTTTATTTCACTGTTCTGGTTAGACATGACCCGGTCTTTGTATTTCAGCACATCCCGCATCTGGAACCGTTCATATGGCATCCTTCCCTCTTCATCCCCGAACTGGGCCATATATCGGTATATATTACTGGCCGTCTCTCTCAAAGCCTTGCTGGGCACTGTGCCGGTGTTAATCCAGGAACCGCCCAGATAATCTTCATTCGATTCAACGATCAGGGCCTTTTTGTCGAACTTGGCCGATTGCATTGCACATGAAAAGCCGGCCGGGCCGCTTCCAAGTATGATAACATCATAATCTCTGCTCATAAACTAATCCGTCCGATTTCTACTGTACGTATTTTCACATTTATGTCCTTTCAACAAGATAGCAGGAAATTCACTTCATTAAATAGAAATTATTTACAGGTGCAGACTGTTATTGGAAGTGATGATAGCCATCACACCAAATCATTCATAATTCACAGAATAAGTAATCCAAAAAAAAGAGGAGTAATATGGCTTTTAAACTTCCCGATCTTCCATATGCATACGATGCACTGGAGCCCCACATCGATGCGCGAACGATGGAAATTCATCACACCAAGCACCATCAAACCTATGTCGATAAAGCAAACGCAGCGCTTGATGGTCACCCGATGGCTGACAGGCCGGTTGAAGAGGTACTTAAAAATATCGACAGTCTGAATGATGACATAAAACAGCCTGTAATCAATAATGCCGGCGGACACGCCAACCACTCCCTGTTTTGGGAAATTTTAAGCCCGGATGGTGGAGGTCAACCAACCGGCTCGGTTGCTGATGCCATCGACGAGACATTCGGATCACTTGATGCGTTCAAGGAAAAATTTGCCAATGCGGCAACCACCAGATTCGGTTCGGGATGGGCATGGCTTGTTGTGAATAAGAACGGCGGCCTTGAAGTGATCTCCACAGCAAATCAGGATAGCCCGCTGATGAAAAATCTGGTCCCGGTACTTGGACTTGATGTCTGGGAGCACGCTTACTACCTGAATTACCAGAATCGTCGGCCGGATTACATCAAGGCGTTCTGGAATGTAGTCAACTGGAGCAAAGTTGAAGAGAACTTCAAAAACGCAAAAGGGTAATTTGCAAGGTTTTGAACCGATGTCTGCATGGCCCGGATTCAGGGCCATGCAACGGTTCAATTCATTCACCAGCCGAAATCCCGGTTCTGCAACGCTGCGTATCTCACGCGGACAGGTGGAGGTAGTTCAGCGCACCGGGTATCAATCTTCGCGGGTCGACAACGTAACTTTTACCCATGTCTCATAGGGCTCACCCATCCGCATTCTTAATCTGTTTATGCGCTCCCGATTCTCCTGGTCAGTTTCTGACTGGGACCTGCCGCCGGTTGTCTCACTGGTAATTAGCGGAGCGCCACTTCGCATATCCATATCATGCAAACGGATGGGGTCAATTTCAAACCCNAGATCAATGGTCTCTCCCGGTTTGATGTCTGGTGAAAATTGACTCGTTGAGCGTGTCTGGAGAGGTATGGTTAATGAGATCCTGCCGGTACGACCGTCATCATCCAGATACAGCCGGACGTTTTGTGCGTTGAATTGCGTTAATGGAAGGGAAACCGGCTGCATGGGGTCACGCCTGTTCTGTCTTTGAATAAGAAGCGCGTTTTGTGTGCTGCTGCGCTCAGCCGTCTGCTTTATCCCGCGGTTTTCCTGGAAATTGCTCCAGTTCGGCTCTTCCAGATAGCCCTTTTGTGCTCCGGGATAATTCCCAAGTTGATGATAGATACCGGTAGGGTAAATGATTCCGAATGACCGCCTGATGGAATTTTCTCCGTCAACATAAAATGTAAAACCGAACTCCCTTGCATTCTGGAATGTCTTGCTGCTTATGAAGTCAACCAGCACATAGAGATTGGATTCGTCATTGGTAACATAAAACGCCAGGTCATCAACCAATACCCTTTCGGCAGTTCTGGTCAATGATTCCAGATTGGAAGATTGGAGATCGGAAGTTTCAGGATTGCTGAACTGACTAGTGACTTTAATTGTTGATGAGCAGGTGTACGCCAGGAATAGTGCGGCGGTCGCCAGTGCTAACCTTAGAATAAAAAACATTTTGCGTCGAAACTTTTTTAGATACCGGATATTTTTTTGCACAGCAGGTGCGTTGTACAAGGCACAGTTTTTAATGATACTGTAAACTTTAACGAATTAGTACAGGAATTATGCAATTTGGCTATGGAATGGGACCTGATACGTCCTGGATGAGAAGTGAATTGACGGAAATCGGTGTAAGGGAGCTTGTCACCGTTGAGGATGTAGATAACGTCTTCGGAAATGCGAAAGGAAACATGCTCCTTGTGATTAACTCCGTGTGCGGATGTGCCGCAGGTAATGCGCGTCCCGGTTTGAGACTGGCAATGGGCCATTCCAAAAAACCGGAAAATATCTATACGGTTTTTGCCGGGCAGGATAAGGAAGCCACCGCGCGTGCAAGGCAATATTTCAGTGACTTTCCGCCATCTTCACCGGCCTTCGCATTTTTTCAGGATGGCGAGATCAAAGCGATGATTCCACGGCATCGAATTGAAGGACGAACGGCCCAGGAAGTATCGGACGACCTGGTCATGATTTTCGACACGTTCTGCAGCTGACAGAAGATGCATTGACTAAGCTATCTTCTTGAGCAGGAGCATTCAGGTGGAGCAGGAGCATTCAGGTGGAGCAGGAGTATTCACCTGGAGCGGCATCATTAACCAGACTGCCTGTTTTCCCACCATTCGAGCACATGTTTTTTGCCGGGACGAGGATCAATCACGGCACCCAGCTTCATCAGCATACGGTATAAACCAATATGAGCACGAGTTACATAAATGAAATGGTGTGAACCGCGGGGTTCGGGTTGTCCTACGGCTTCCTTCACAAGACTTGTGTACGTTTCGCTGAATTCACGGTTTCCGAAATCAAAAGAGTGCTCCTGATAAGGCGATATGACGAGATCACCAAACGATTTGCACAGTTCAAAAAACGATCTCTCATACGTCATATCATCAGAATCCTGGTTGACCAGCCCGAGACGGTCGTATAGCTTCCACAGCTGGTCCTCGTCGCCATCCAGGTGAAGTGGAAGAAGTGAAACATAATCCGTGAAGAAGTCGGTCGGACACTCCTTGATGCACCCGAAATCAAGCACGCCAAGCCTGCCGTCATGGCACAACATAAAATTACCCGGATGCGCATCTGCATGAAGCGTTTGGGTATCATTGATCTGGGCATGGAAAAAGTTCCAAAGCAACTGGCCATACCGGTTTCGCTCAACCTGATCGGGATTGCGGGATAAAAAATCACCCAGATGCTCACCTGTAGTCCGGGTCATGGTCAATACCGATGAAGTCGAGAATTCAGGCACAAATTCCGGTATGGAAAACAGATGATTGTCATAGCGCTCCCGAAAACGTGTAATTTGCTCAGCCTCATGATGGTAGTCCGTCTCCTCCATCATTTTATCATACACCTCCAGGAAATACTCATCAGTGTGGGCGCTTTTAACCATGCGTTTGAAGACCAGTTTGGCCATGCTCAAATCGGATCCGATACTGACTCGCACATTCGGGTACTGGATTTTTACCACCACGGGCCGGCCATCGGGGAGCATCGCTTCATGTACCTGCCCGATCGAGGCCGCTGCGACAGCCTCGGTGTTGAACTCCCTGAAAAGCTCTTCTGGATAACTGCCAAGTTCGTTTTTGATGGTTTGCCTTACCAACGCCCTGTTGATGGGAGGAACCTGATATTGAGCCTGGGACATCACATCCACAAACTCTTCAGGAAGCAAGCCATGATCCAGACTGAGCGTCTGTGCAAGTTTGAGCGCTGTTCCCCGCAATTTAGAAAATTCATCATAAAGATATCGGGCGTTGGTTGAATGAAACTCTTTGCGCTCGGTCTCATCGACACCGTTGCTGTTCATCCGGTTTCTGAAATGTTGCAGGGCGTAGTTTTTGCCAACACGCATTCCCGCCCTGGCAATGCGGGCGGTCCGTTCAAAACGGGATGATGGAAAATCGCTCATAGATAATGGCTTACTGATTCAGAATCTTAAAAATTTTCGAATGACCGATACCGGAGTCCATGCTGAAACGAATCCGGCTTCAAAAAGGTACTTACCCAGATCAATGGCTCTGTCGAAAACCCCGTTGTAGAGAATTTCATTCAGAAGGGATGTGGTTTTTTCTGCCAGGGCCATTACCTGATGATCGGATTCGGGATGGCTCAGCCAGTAACCGATCATATGAAGATATTCACGGCTCCACCAGGTATATATCGGTGATACAAGCAGCAGCTGGTTCGACATGGCAACACGGCCATCCTGCTCCGTAAAACCCCGGAAAAGATCAGCCACCACATGCTCAAACCGGGTTGATGTGAACCGATCAAGAATAAACGGATGGTAGGTGCTTCGGACCAGATGCTCGTGATCCCGCATCATGTCCATGCTGGTCAGACAGAAGTTGAGCAATTTCTCACCTACGGTATAGTTTTCGAAATCAGGTACCCTTTCGACCATCACCTGGTACTGTTGGACCAGTTCACAATAGAAGGCATCGATCCAATCATCTGTGCTTTGGAAACAAGCTGTAATTTCATCCAACGGGGTTTGTGTGATCTGCGCCAGTTCGGATAGCGTCAGTTTACGGTAATCCCGCTGCCCTGCCTTGAGAAGTGCATCAACAAGGTAAGCCTCCTGATCTTCCGGATGCTTATGCTTGTGCATGTCTGCGTGAGCATTTTGGCGGCCGGTTTCCCGGTCTCGATCATTATTCATGTTCTCGAGTATTTCAGTAACTTCCTTCATGACTGTTATTCATATCTATCTTTTATGATATTTCGATTTCAGCCGGATTTGACTGTGAACAAAGCGAAATGACTTCGTTTGTTGCAGATGAATGATATTGCAACGAAATAATGTTGTCTCATCATCTGTCGAAACCAAACATCCTGCCGATTGATTCATCTGTTTAATTTCATCTGTTTAAAATGTTGGATTTATAAGGTCAGATAGAATGTCCAAGACGATTTTAATCATGCTTCTGTGTGTCAGGGCTATGCCCGGTCATGGACATTTCATGTAATGAATCTCAATGACCGGCTATTTGGCCGGCAAACATAATGGCTGACACACTGTATGGCTGGTAAACCTGTGAAAGCGGCAAATAGTGTACCTTCCTATAAAAGGGACGCCCTTTTTTTGGGACTTAGTGCTGTATTCCTCACAGCGCTGGTTATGGGTAATATCATTGGGACAACCAAATTCATCCAGCTCTTTTCGATGAACTTGCCTGAGCGCTTGTTGCCACTTGTCCCTGAACTGGTTCGCGACGGGGAGCAGTATCGTATGATTATACCGGTCGGACTCCTGGCTTTTCCATTCACTTTCTTCGTGACGGATCTCATTTCAGAGCTTTTTGGACGGAAAAAAGCACAGATGCTGGTCTGGATCGGGTTTTGTATGAATCTTTTCATGCTGGCAATCATGACGGCCAACTACTATTTGCCAAATGCCTATGGAATAAGCGGTGGCAGGACACTTTTTGATGGCGTATACGGCTTCATGGTAGGCAATACCATTGGAAGCATGATTGCCTATCTGATTGCCCAGACGGTGGATGTCCAGCTGTTCCATTTCTGGAAGCGATTTACAAAAGGCCGGCATCTCTGGCTGCGAAATAATGCATCCACCATGGTAAGTCAGCTTGTTGATTCCACCGCGATCCTGAGTATTTTATATTTTGCAGGAAATCTCGGGGATGAAATCTCAGGTGCCGGGGCACTGTTTATTTTGATCCTTAATTCCTATCTCTTCAAGTTTTTTTCGGCGCTGTTCGACACACCGGTCTGCTATGCAGCCATCCACTATTTCAGAGATTATTATGAAGACCCCGAAGGTTACATGCTGCCTGAACGAAAAACAGCAGCATCAACCGGGTCACTGATCAAATAAAATTTTTCTGATCAATTTTGTATTGTATGAATGAATTGAAAACGGTATTGTTCCCGCTGACGATATTTCGGTGCAGAGCAAACAGAACATATTCAGGATAACATGACAAATTCATTTTGGCGGGAAGTACTGGACCATATACCCGGTTTATTCTTGATCTTCAGGGTGGATGAAAACGAGGATGCGTATCTCATTTTTGTCAATGCGCACATCAGGCATATACTGGGATACAAGCCGGAGGAGTTTGTGCTTGCCTCGGAATCCCGTGGATCCAGGGTACGGACGGAGGTTGACGCTCTTGTTGAAAAAATTGCGGAGTTAAGCAGAACCAGCAAAGAAACCAGTGTAAATCCCGGAAAAAGCGAAGAGGCACGCCCGGTTTGTATTTTTCTCTCCAAGAGAGCAGAGGAGTACACTTTTTATTTTGATTTCAGGATTTTTACTGTGAAGTCATCACCTCATCCGTTCATCGTGGTGTCTCTGAGCCCGGTTTCAAAAGAGTTTTCGGATGCGGATGCTGCGGCAGCCGGATCAGGTCACGATAATTCAGCCTTTATTGCCGAATCGCCTCTGATGCAGGCACTGATGCAGAAGGTGGATGCGTTGGCCGATCAGCAGAGACATCTGCTTTTTCGAGGTGAGCGATCTACCGGCAAACGGACGCTTGCCCGGCAGTTGCTTCGTTCGGAGATGATGTCCGGTGCGCACACAGAGGAGTGGAATCTCGAATCCATGCCCGTTTCAGAGCAGAACAAGTCAGTTGACAACATTTGCGGAAATACCATGGGATCAGGATCTGCCGAGACCGGTGAAGACATGGCTCTGCTTTTTGTCGAGATAAGCTTGTTAACCGTGACCAATCAGTCAAAATTGTTGGAATGGCTCCGTGAGAGACAGGAAGCCGATGTTCGGACACGTATCCTTGCAACGACATCCTTTCTCCTTGAAGAGCGAATGCAACAGGGTGATTTTTCAACCGAACTATACTACTTTCTGGGTTTTGATACGGTATTGCTTCCGCCACTCTCTCAACGAAAGGAAGATTTGCGTATCCTGGTATCGAAGTGGACAACAGATGTTGCAAAAACACTTGAACTTGGAGCGTTGCGTGTCTCCGCAAGAGTCATGGATCAGTTGCTTGACTACTCGTGGCCCGGTAATTTTCACGAATTTCACGAAGTGATGAGGCGCTCGCTCTTCGGATCCACACCCGGCACATTTCGATTGGTGCGTGAGGAATCGGCCACCGAAGCGCAGGCGGCGGAAACCGGTTCCGTTGATCGTGGAATGGCAGGTGCTGATGCAGACTTCGGGTCGATTAGCACAGCCGGGGATATTATCCCCTTTGAAGAAATGAATCGAAGATATCTGAGGAGTGTTCTCAGGAAAACAGACGGCAAGATATATGGCACCGATGGTGCTGCTCGTCTGCTTGGGATGAAGCCGACCACACTTCAGAGTAAGCTTAAGAAGCTCGGTGTCAAGTGACCGGGCCAAGCGGGCCTGTGCTGCCGGTGGATGATCACATGTTCATGCAGTATAATAGGCAACTTGCAATCGTAATTAATGGGTGTGAAAATGTTATGGAAACATGTACGATGGAGGGCCGTCGGTTCGTTGGAAGGTCAAGCCTGCAGTACAACAGATAATGGATCTGTCGCGAACCGGGTGTTTGAATATTTTTTCAAAAAAATAGATTGACAAGGGATAATGAAAAGGGTTATATTATAAATCTGCCGCGAAAACGTGGTGGGATGTTCTTTGACCGGATGAAAAGACAAGAAAATCGCATAGCGAGCCCCTGGATCTGGTGCTTTAGGGCGCCGGATTTAGGAAAGGCAATGACCGGCCGGGAGAGCTCAACGAGATGAAATAAGACGAGTAATCGTTTTGATTTTACAACGGAGAGTTTGATCCTGGCTCAGGACGAACGCTGGCGGCGGGCCTAACACATGCAAGTCGAAGGGGATTCGGGGAGCTT
>SL_3KL_010_SEDDRAFT_10002995_pt1 | contig 15385 bp, 11 predicted proteins | sample SodLakKL_010_SED_2_FD_10381 | JGI IMG/M metagenome (IMG submission 10381)
TCATGCCCCCGGTTATGCAGATTAAACGCCTTTGCTTTCCGGAATATGGCGATATGTTGATGGCAAAAACCCCTAATGCCGCAGCCGGGCAAAGGCAGCTGCTTTTGCTGGGTCATACGGATACGGTATTTCCGCCGGAAAGTGACTTTAATTTTTACCGGGAAGATGAAACCAGATCCTACGGACCCGGGGTAATCGACATGAAAGGAGGTCTGGTCTGCGGCGTATATGCCCTTCTGGCCCTGGATCATTTCGGACTTTTGGAGAAAATCCCGGTCTGCATGTTCTGCAATTCCGACGAGGAAATCGGCTCTCCGGCATCGTGGGATATCATATGCCGCGAGGCGGATAACAGCTTTGCCGCGTTTGTGATGGAATGCGGCGGCATTCAGAATGAAATCGTTACCGGAAGGAAAGGAAAAAGCGGCTACAAACTCATTGTTTCCGGGCAATCCGGTCATGCAGCCCAGGCCGGCAGTGACAAGCCCAGTGCGATCCTGGAACTGGCACACAAGATTATCGCACTGGAAGCCTTAAACGACCCTCCCCGGATAAGCCTGAACGTAGGTACCGTAAAGGGGGGCATAGGACCCAACACGGTGCCGGGGCAGGCAGAGGCACTGATCGATATCCGGTATCTTCAAAAAAAAGATGATGAGCAGGTAAAGGCGGAAATAGGCCGGATTCTGGAAATCCCGATTGTCAAAAATACGGCCTGCAGCCTGGCTTATCAGTCCGGCCGGCCCTCCATGCCCCAATCTTTTTCCAACGAAAAACTGTTTCACCTTGTGCAATCTCAGGCTGAACTGCTGGGACAAAGCATCCGTCCCGAGTTCAGAAACGGGGTATCGGACGCAAATGTTGCAGCTTCAAGAGGGGTACCAGTGCTCGATGGCATGGGGCCCCTGGGGGATTTCGATCACAGCGAAAGGGAGTACCTGCTCAAGTCCTCCCTGGTGGAAAGAGCCGGTTTGCTGGCCCTTTCCATCTGGCATTGCTGCGGGTGGCAACGGGGGTGATGAACCGTACATTGACCCTCACCCCGGCCCTGGTCTTTACCCACACATGACACAGGGGGAAGTCATGGGCCGGCTTTTTGGGGGGGATGATATTTTTGATCCGTAAAGATAGCATACATCTCAACGGCAGTATCCAACCGCTGCAATCCACGCCAAAGGGTTTGTGTACCAGGCATAGCAGCATAGTGCTTTCCACTCGATACCTTTGAAAAACACTGTGCAGGCAACATCGTGGACTTTCCGACCCAACATGGTAAGGTGGTATATTCGCCATGCCACTACCATGTCCACTCCCAGACAGGCCTCAAGACTATCAACTGTTTCAAATTGGCGGTCCTTAATCCAACATCCACTTTTCAACTTCCGATGATATACTTCAATACCCCAGCGACCTGAATACCATTCCACACGCTTTTGTACATCTTCGAAACTGTTGACAGGCACTGTTGTCAACGACATCTACTCGATTGGATTTTCTATCGTTTCATCAAAATCTTTTTCAACAATGTACACACCCATATCAGTACAGGAGGTAGTTTCGCTTGCTTTTGGGGGCTTCTTAGTTCAACTTTCGAAAAACTGACATCAACCATAGCATCACGAGCCTTGCGAGAACCACTGCGAAGAATATATAATTTCAACGACCCCAACAAACAGTTCAGAAATGCCAGATTCAAGGTCTCCTATACTTACCAGCAATGTGTCAGGACAAAGCTTTTGTATTTTCGCTACCTTATTAAAACTACGCAGCCACTTGATACTTTCTTTTTGCTCAATCGGAAGATTGCGCCGCCGATATTTCTTTTGTCTATCATCAGGATCAGGCGCCCAGCACTGAGCATCTAATATATCCAGAGGAGTACCCTCTTGTGTAAAGGCTAATGTGTCATGTAAAATCAATCCGATCGAATTGCTGTCATTGTCACTGACCGGTCCTAAACCTTGTGTCATCGGATGGGTGGTATAAATGTTTCTACCAAAACTGGCTCAATATTGTAGCGCTCCCACCAGTCTTTGGACAAACGAAAAAAAGTGCCATGGGCAATACATGCAAGTCTAAATTAGAGACTTTGAGCGTCGGCAAAATCAAAAAACGATCATTGCCCACCACACGATTCAAGCTTGCTCTTCGGGCTGCTTCGCTCCACCCAATATAGTTGTCACGACTCAAAAGCGCAAAACTTGCTGAACTAAATGCCAACGCACCGATATATCCATACTGCGTACTTTTTACCAAATACCGAATCTGAGCACCGCACAAAGGGCCACCGCCAAACAATGATATCGCTGCATAAGTTTAAACCATATTTTTGAAGTTTTATATTTTTCCTGACAACTTCTTTTACTTATGACATATAGACCTTGCTCCAAATCCGGTGAGAAAGAAGATGTGCTGTTATTGAGTGTATTTAAATGCCCACTTTATATAATCTTTAAGCTAATTTTTTAAGTTTTAAAATCAATTTTTAGTGGCTACAAATTTTTTGGGACAATCGGAAAAATGTTTAGTTAAATTAAACATTTATGGTGTTCCTTACCTTTTTTTGGAAGATCCGTTATAAACCGCCATGAAAACCAGATAAACAATATTGTTTCGACCCCGTCCATAATGTCCATGTTGTCCACAAAGTCCATATTGTCCATCCGGGTTTTCACGGTAAAGTACACACTAACAGCGCACTTTCTGCGCGAGAGACACACTCCCGTGCCGGGCGCATATCTGTGAACGGACGGGCTGACACATGACGAACGAAAGGAGCATAGAAATGATTCTAAAAGCGCTACTGGCCACCGTGCCCTTCATCCTCGGAGGACTTGTCCACATCGCAGCCGCTGATGCGCCACCACCATTTGCAGGCCCCGGCGTTGAGACGCAGACCGGGCAGGCTCTCTATCAGCTTCCCCGTGACCATGCCTGGCATGGCGGCGCGTTCTACCAGACCAACGACTACAACGAATGGCACTACATCACGGCCCTGGGCAGCGATGTCGAGACGGGCGAACGGATATCGGTGTTCTGGGTTCCGCTTTCCCAAGGCTGGATGGCCGAGGATGGGCGCCCCCTGCACAACGTCCTGTTCGCTTTCCACAACTTGGACACCGGCGAGTTCCACACCTCCATGCCGTACCTCACGGGACCGCTGAACACCGAGGGCTCCTCTCCCGACGCGGAAGACTTCTGGTTCAAGTACTCGATCGACGATGGCAATAACGGTTTCACGACCGAGTACGACTACCCGACCGAGACCTGGAAGTTTTCCGGTTACAACACCAAAGACGACAAGTGGAATCAGCCGTTCAAACTGGAGATGACGGCCACGCTCCAGGAGCCCGGTTATGTGCCTATGGCTTACTGGGGCCTGGAAAGCATCGGCGTCGATCCGAAAAACCGCCAGAATCCCGAATCCATGTACGGGCTGACCTATTACTACACCGCGCCCAACATGGCTGTAGAGGGCAGCGTCGAGGTGGGTGGTCGAACCATCAAGTTCGATGGGACCGGCTGGTTTGAGCATCAGTGGGGCAATTTCCGCAACACCTACCAATACCGCTATTTCTGGGCATGGTTCCGCTTTGACAACGGCGACATGATGACCTTCCGCCAGTATTACAAGGGCGAGCAGTTCCTCGACCCGCATTACAACGTCAACCGCTATCTGTTCATGGATGGCGAAACGTACGAACGGTCCTATGCCTTCGGCCCGGCGTTCAAGGTCATCCCGTCACGGATGTGGACATCGCCCAAATCAGGCAAGGAATACCCCTGGTGGGGCCGGATCGAGACACCGCAGGGCACCTACTACTATGAGCCGACCTATCCCGAGCAGGAAGGTTATGGTCTGGCAGGCCCTTACATCGAGGGCGTCATCCAGTTGCGAAGGGGCTCTCCCGACGGGCCGATCGTGGCCACCGGTTTCACCGAAATGATCATGCTCACCGAACCGTTTGATGACGGAACTGACCCCTCCTATGGCCCTCCCGTGTCGCGCAGCCTTCCGGAAGATGCCGAACTGCCCTGGACGCCGTGGCGGCCTGATTCTCAGGATTGAAAGCCTGTGATGGTGGGTGCGAATCAAGGCAAGGAAAGGAAAGGTTGAATGGCTCCGAGCCTGTTCGCATTGATATACACGCACAGATTGTTCCAAAAACCATATTACATAGGAGGTACATAGGGGGGCAATGAGCGAACGAAAGAAACATTTTGCAAAAGACATGGGTTTGTTCATTTCCAACCGCCTCTCCCCTACTACCTGCAGCTCACTGCGCCCCGGGATGCCGATCTGCCGAATGCAGAGGACTATACAGCCTATGTGGATTGGTGACAGCAACGTGATCAAGAATCGGGGCAGAACCGAGCAAGTCGACATGAAAAAGTTCATAAGACGCTCTTTTCGAAAGGCCATTTCAGTCGGGATTCTGGCAATCATGCTTGGGGTCGCCGCTCCCGCTGCTTTTTCCGACCAGACGGAAGAATTGGCCAGGAAGGCGGCCGACCCGACTGCGTCACTGATGTCGTTGAACCTGCGCTACACCCAAATCCCGAGCTTCCACGGGCTGGATGGCAGTGCCGGGTCCAGTCAGTTCCAAGCGGTCATCCCATTCCGGGCCTGGAACACAAGCAATATACTACGGGCAACCGTCAACTACACCAACAGCGGGCCCGCAGCCGATGGCTTGTCGGACGTCACGATCTTCAACTTGCTGGTGTTCGAGAAGCCGTGGGGGCGATGGGGCGCGGGCCCGGTTGCGCAGCTGTTGCCGGATCGAGGGGGAAATTCGGACACATTCGCGATTGGGCCTGCGGTCGGCTTTGTGGTATCCAGTGGTCGCTGGACTTACGGGTTGTTCAACCAGAACCTGTTCGGGGATGACATTGCCATCAGCAGTCTGCAGCCTGTCCTTGCCTACCAGATGGGAAACGGCTGGGCGCTTGCGGCCGGTGATGCCCAGTGGACCCGAGACTGGGACCGCGGCAAGTTCGTCAACCTGCCCGTCGGCGTGCAGTTGAGCAAGGTTTCGCACATCGGCGGTCAGGCCGTAAAGTGGGCAATCAATCCCGAATACAACCTGCGCAACCTCGACGGGGTTCCGAAATGGACCGTGCGTCTGACACTCTCGCTGCTCGTTCCCGGCAGCTAGCAGCTTCAGCATAGATCGATGACGGATTGCTCAGGGCAAAGTGGGCGGCTTTATGGTCAAGCGCTGAAGCTGACGTGACTCCTGGTTTGGCTGGTTATCTGGCTGCTCATGACCATGCCGGCTCTCGCCCAGACCGGCCGACTGTACAGGAATGCACCGAAGGGAACGTACCTCCTCATCATTACTTTCAATGGTGCGCGTTCCAACAATTTAGCCAACTCGGCGTTCGTCGATAGCAAAATCGAGTCGCGATTTCAGATCCTGAGTCTGGCTTATGCCTATATCACTTCACTAAACGGTCGCACGGGTGGTTTTGGCTTTGTTGTGCCAAGCGTGTCGATGCTGTCCTTTGACAAATCATCACAAGACGTTTTGCTTTGTGAAACAAACGGATCTGGGTGACCTAACTCTCACTTTTGACTACAACCTGTTCGGAGCGCCGGCGCTGACCAGGGAGGAACTGGCCCGGCACATACCTGACAACTATGCCGGCCTGCATTTTTCGCTGACCACACCCACCGGCTCCTATGACGCCGGGCGTGATGTCAATATCGGTGGTAACCGGTGGGCGTTGAAGGCAACCCTAATTACAGTATTACAAGCAACGGTGGTGAGTCGAGGTGGGGCTTCTATCCGAGCGTACGGGTCTTTTCAGACAACAACGAGTTTGGCGGTGGCTCAACGCTGTCGCAAAAGCCGCTATTCGGGCTTGAGGCGCATTACAGCCGCAACGTCGCCAAGGGCGAATGGATCAGCGCCGGCCTGATTGCCGGTTTCGGCGGGTAAACCCGACTTGATGGTGAAATCAGGGAAAAGTCGAGGCAAGACGTGCGTCTTGCTTTGGACGCCGGTTTTTCAACGTGGCCGCGTGGCGCTGCCATTTTGGCTTACAACCGAAACATCGCAGACTCCGGAGACTCGGCGCGCAGCAGCAATTTCATGCTGCAGCTGATGCATCAATTTTAGTTGGAGATATCAGATCCAGGGTGCTACAGGCATTGACTAACGAAAGGTAAAAGTTGACATGAGACATTTAACAAGTTTGCTGGCGCTGCTGGTCGTGGCGGGCTGCGCATCAACAGGCAATGAGCTTGGAATGGCAGAGGTCACTGGAGAAGTCCTCTACCTCGAACGGATTGCCGCTCCGCCGAATGCTAAGCTGGAAGTCGTCCTCGAGGACATCAGTCGGCCGGGAATGTCGGCCGAGCGCCTGGGCAAGACGATCCTGGAGGACGCCGGACAGCCCCCGTACATGTTCACGATCGAGTACGATCCTGCGCAGATCGATCCGCGCCACACCTATCGAGTCGCGGCCCGCTTGTACAAAGGTGACGACCTGCTGTACATCACCGACCAGGTCCACCAGGTCATCACACGCGGTTTTCCGTCGTCTGCCACCCTGGTGCTCCGGCGTGTTCAGAGCCCTCCGGCGCATCCGCTTGGGACGCTCCCGGCGACCTTCTCGGGAACGATTCCCTGTGCGGATTGCCCGGGTATCGATTTCCATCTCAATCTCCTGGCCGATGGCGTGTACTTCCTGCGCGAGACGTATCAGGATCGTGACAACGGTTCCTTCGATGACATCGGTCGCTACCTGCTGTCATCGGACCGCGATCAGCTCACGCTGCATGGCGGGCGGGAGGCCCCGAGGCGCTTCGCCCTATCAACACCGGACACGCTGACCCTGCTGGACCAGGATGGCGCGCACATCGAGTCCGAGCTTAACTACAGCCTTTCGCGACAACCGGAGCTGCAGATGCTGGAGCCGCGCGTTCTGATGCGGGGTAAATACCGGTATCTGGCCGACGCGGGCCGATTCCGCGAATGTCTGACCGGGCTGGACATGCCCGTGGCGAACGAGGGCGACAATCGTGCGCTCGAGCAGGCCTATCTCGCAACCCGGGAGGCGCCTGGCGAAGCGTTGCTGGTGAGTCTCGAAGGCCGGCTCATAAAGCGTATGCCGATGGAGGGTCCGGGTCCCGTGTGGACGCTCGTACCCGAGCGTTTCATTGGTATCTGGCCGAAACAGACCTGTCCCGAGCCAATCCGCCTCGCGGACCTCGAGAACACATACTGGCGACTGACCCTCATCGACTCAACGCACGTGCAGCGTGCGCCGGATCAGCGTGAACCGCATCTCGTGTTGCAGGAGCCTAACTGGTTTTTGCGTATTTGATTGTTTAAGGGACGTGGCAATAAAGAATGCCCCCAAGATTGCGCCGGAATTAGGTCCGTATTCAAGGCGCAGTGAGGGGTTCATACTCATTGTCTGTGCCCCTCAATGCAACGCAGAATACGGGCCAAAAGGCAAGCAATATGGGTGCATTATTTCTTGCCACGTCCCTAACCCTCGGCAGCCTTGATGCTCAACAGACGATTGGCATTTTTGATAGCTCGGACAATGGTGATATCAATAATATGTGCGTTGCTCGGACTTTTTGGTGCACTGGCCCTGGATTTACCGGCCAATCAACTGATTGGGGCATTGCTTGCATTAATTTTCCTGATTGTCTGGATATGTACCCCGAAAATTCGCTGAAACTCAATGAGAAACAATTCTAAAAGTATTGGGAATAGAATCCAAGGGAAAAAAGCGTTGGAATCAACGCTTGATTAGGTTGAAAAAACAGCATTTTTTCTTGATTTCAGTATCATTCTCAGTTTTTGTCGGACGGGATTCAAGTTTTATTCGATTTTTGAAAAATAAACTCTTGTGTTCTTACCATCGATCCGCTCCCGGCCTTTCACTGCCGCAGCATGCTGCGGCAGTGAAAGGCCGGGAGCGGATAGGGTTCTTAGGACTCATTTTTTATATTTTTCTTGACAAAGAGCAAGTTCCTATTTATTTTTTTGAAAATTGTCATTTGATTTCCTGGATTGCGATACACCGATTTTTTGGCAACCAACCTGGGATTTCGGGGGGGCAATGCAGGCCTTCGGATGGGATTGGGGTTCACCGGTGGCCTTCTCCGACAAAAATCCGATGAAGATCGTGGGAATTTTAGGGTCCTGGGTCTGAACTCGACACGAATTGAGAGAACAAGCCTTTTCTTCGGGTTGGAAATTACACCAGCTGCCTACCATAACTGGAAGGACTATGAAAATAGCGACCAGACCAGTTTTGGACTGGATGTACATGTAAATTTTCTGAAAAACCGGCTGCGCGTCAATTTGGGTGCCCGCGATGTCATCAACAACCTTGGCAATACCGCTTTTCTGACGATCGCTATTGCCGATCTGCCCGGCCTGGTTTATTGGCTAAGTCGTTGACAGTCGACTTTCACCAGCCCGATCTTAAGACAAACACCGAGACATTTGTATTGGAGGAGCCTGAATGCCAAGCATACGACTATTCCTTAGGTTGGCAGTAATAGGCATGTTGGTCAGCTGCACCACACTGCCCTCAAACCTCGAAGCTCCAGTGTCCTATGCCTTTCGCGACACAGACGACACGACCTTGGGACGCTCGATATCCGGCGTGGCCACCGCGCACCGTGGAGAATCGGGCTTTCTGTTGCTTAAAAACGGTTTGGATGCCTTTGTGGCCCGGGCGGTGCTCGCCTCCGTAGCCGAACGCAGCCTCGACGTACAGTATTATCTGTATCACGATGATCTGGTGGGCCGGTTGTTCACCGACCAACTGCTTAAGGCGGCCGACCGCGGGGTGAGGGTGCGCCTACTGGTGGACGACATGGATATGGGGGGCAGGGATTTAGCCGCTGCGGTCATGGACGCCCATCCCAACATTGAGGTGCGTCTCTTCAACCCCTTCAGCAGAAAAAGGAGCCGGGGCATTCAGCTTTTGACCCGCATGGGGTCGGTGACCCGTCGCATGCACAACAAATCGTTCACCGTGGACAACCAAATTACCATCCTCGGAGGACGCAATATCGGTGACGAGTATTTCATGGCCAATCCGGTCCTGGCCTACGCGGATCTTGACGTTCTGGCAGTCGGGCCAGCGGCGCAGGAGGTTTCCAGATCTTTTGACCAATATTGGAACAACGAGCTGGCATTCCCGGCGGTGGTGCTGAAGGGAACGCCACCCACAGCGGCGGAAATCGACCTAAAACGAAAGCAGCTTGACGAATTCGTGGCCCAGCAGGCCGATTCGGCCTATCTTGAGGCCTTGCGCCAGTCCGACCTGGCGGAGCGGATCCGAAAAAATCAAATCCGCTATGCCTGGGGGGGTGCGCATGTCATCTACGATCAGCCCGAGAAAATCACCCATGATACCGGTAATGTTGAATTTCATCTCTCTCCGAAGTTGAAACCCTATATAGATGGGGTTGAAAAAGAGCTGATCATTTTTTCTCCCTATTTTGCTCCCGGCAAATCGGGAACCGCCCTTTTAACCCAACTGGCCGATCGCGGTGTTCGGGTAAGGATCCTGACCAACTCGCTGGCATCAAACGATGTGGCTATCGTGCACTCCGGTTACTCCAAACACCGCCCGGCACTGCTGCGCGGCGGAGTGGAGCTGTATGAGATGAACGTAAAGTTCATCGAGGGGCAACCCCCGGAGAAGGCAGGCACGGGCGGCATGTCAAAAGCCAGCCTCCATGCCAAATCCTTCGTCTTTGACCGCCGCCAAGTGTTCATCGGCTCCCTGAACCTGGATCCCCGCGCGGTGATTCACAACACCGAAATCGGTGTGGTGGTCAAATCAACGGAGGTGGGCCATGAAATGGGTGCGTTGTTCGACCGGTTCACCCAGCAGGCCGCCTTTCGGCTGGAATTGGCAACTGATACCAATCAAACAGAAAAGATTCTCTGGCACGGAAAGGTCGAGGGCGAACAAAAGACCTTTGATGTGGACCCTTACTCCAGTTTCTGGCAGCGTCTCGGCATCGGTTTCATGCGCCTACTGCCCATCGAATCCCAGCTGTAAAGACTTTGAAGCCCCAATACCAATCTGGTCTTTACCCACACATGACACAGGGGGTAGTCATGGGCCGGCTTTTTGGGGATGATGATATTTTTGATCCGTAAAGATAGCATACATCTCAACGGCAGTATCCAATCGCTGCAATCCACACCAAGGGTTTTGTGTCCCAGGGTAACCGTCACTTTTTCGCCCTAAAAAGCCACCAATAAAGGCTACCATTATCATTGCCTGGTATAGTGTGGGGGATTTTCCGGAACAACCTTGCTTTTGTTGGTATAGCAGCATAGCGCTTTCCACTCCATTGGATTTTTAACGAATTCATTAAATGTTTCTACCAAAACTGGCTCAATATTGTAGCGCACCCACCAGTCTTTGGACAAACGAAAAAAAGTGCCACGGACAATACGTGCAAGTCTAAATTAGGGACTTTGACCGTCGGCAAAATCAAAAACTCCGCTCCGCTGCGCCCGGAATGACGGCAAATTGGAACATGTCGCTCTAAAAAATTTGATCACCACGCGAATATATTAATCATAAAATAAACATAAAATCAGTATGTTATCAGTACCCCTGTGTTATGTGTGTGTAAAGCCCAGTTTGCCAAAGGGGGACTTGCTATAACATCCCTCAGGTTAGCGTCTATGCTCCCAAAAGGAGAAAGAGTACCAGAGTTCATGGTAATTTTCATCACCCCACGCAGCAACAAGCCTTCGGTTTAGAAAAAAATGTTGACACAATCCCCTGAAACGATCAATTAGAAAGTATGCAGCGTAATTTTTTCACCAACCCAAATCAAAGGAGGAGATCACCCTGTCACTAAAACGAGTCCTTATCACATTGGCCGTTGTCCTTGGGCTTAGCACCGGCGCACCCGCCGCTCATGCCGCACAGGACATCCTTTTTGGAGGCGCTTCCATTGCCGGTGTTTATTACCAGGTGGCGCTGCAGATCAGTAACCTTATGAACAAGCATGAACGAGAAACATACAATTACGTGGGACGTCCTACCGGCGGTTCGGTGTTCAACATCAATGCCATTGAAAGAGGGGCCTTTGACTTTGGCGTTGCCCAGTCGGACCGGAACCATCAGGCATATTACGGTGAAGCCGACTGGGACGGAAAACCGGTGGAAGATCTTCGCAGTGTGTTCAGCATGCATCCGGAAACCGTCATGCTGGTCACCCGGAAGGACACCGGCATCGAAAAGGTGGAAGACATCAAGGGAAAGCGTATCAACATCGGTAATCCCGGTTCGGGGCAGAGGCACAATGCGCAGGATGTGCTTTGTATATACGGCATAGATAGACCAGGATAAAGATATCCGGGCTGAAGGTCTTCAACAGCATGAAGCTTCCAGGGCCCTGGTGGACCGCAAAATCGACGCATTTTTCTACACCGTCGGCAACCCCAGTGCCGCCATCGAAGAGCCGGCTACTTCCGTGGATATCCGCATGATTTCTCTCAACCATGACGATATCAGGAACATGGTCGCTGACAGACCCTATTACATCATGACCAAAATTCCTGCCGGCACTTACAGGGGTGTGGATTATGACGTAGAGACCTATGCGGTAACCGCCACGGTTATAACCAACGCAAATATCCCGGAACAAGTGGTTTATGACATGACCAAAACCGTGTTTGACAACCTCGATGAACTGAAAGCCTCCCATGCCGCTTTCAGGAATCTCAAACCTGAGGAAATGCTCCAGGGACTTTCCGCTCCTTTTCATCCCGGTGCGGAAAAATACTACAAGGAAAAAGGTTGGCTGGAATAAATGCCCGCTGCCTGATCAACAGGAACAGGGGGGATTTGAGGCTTTTTTAAATCCCCCTAAATCCCCCTTTACCAACCTGAGAAAACATTGCTTATGGGGCATCAGAATCAAACCTCAGATCGGAACGGACAGGACGAGCCCGCGATAAAAGGCACACAAGCACCGAAGGAAATTGTCGCTCCGGTGGAAGCGGGGTCCAGAAAGCCTGAAAACCGGTTTTATTCGGCCTTAATCACCCTGCTTTGTCTGAGCTGGTCCGGATATCAGCTGTATATCGCTTATGAGCCCTTGAATTCTCATATTGCAAGGGCATGGCACCTGGCTTTTGCCATTTGCCTGGCTTTTCTGGCTTATCCGGCCTATCATCCGTACCGCCCCCCATTCTGGGTCAAGGGATTAAAAAAAACAGCGCCATGGTTTTTCAAAAAATCGATTCTCTCGCATATCCCGTTCTATGATATCCTGTTTGCTCTCCTTGCCACATCTGCAGCCTTGTATATCTGGTGGGACTACAACAACCTGGTGTTCCGCCAAGGGATGCCTTCCGTGGCGGACATCTGGATGGGCACTATCCTTATCGTGCTTCTGCTTGAAGCGGCCCGCAGAACTTTAGGGCCCGCCCTGGCAATACTGGCGCTATTATTTCTCATGTATAATTTCATTGGTCCCCATTTGCCTGAAATTCTGCGACACAGAGGCGTTCCCCACGATTTTGTGATCAGCGATATGTATCTGTCCACCACCGGCATTTTTGGCGTACCCCTGGGCGTATCAACGGATTTTGTATTTCTGTTCGTCCTTTTCGGGGCATTGCTGGACAAGGCAGGGGGAAATACGAAAAAGTTCCGGGCTTTTGGTGTGGGCGTTGGAGCAGTTGCGCAACATGGGGTTTATTTTCTGCATTGTTCTGGCGCTGATCAGTCTGATGCGACTGCTGACATGGATGCGGATCACCGATCTGCTGGTGCGCATGCTGCAGCCGCTGCTTCGTTTTCTGGGCATCGGCCGCGAAGCAGCTCCCCTGGCCATCGTTGGCATGACCATGGGCTTAACTTACGGCGGCGGTCTCATTATTCACGAGTCCCGGTCCGGACGTGTCCGGCCCAAAGACGTGTTCGCTTCCTTAACCCTGATGGGACTGACTCACAGTGTTATCGAGGACACGCTGCTTATGGTCATGCTCGGCGGGCATCTGTCAGGGATTCTTTTTGCGAGGATGATTTTTCCCTGCTTGTGGTGGCCGCCCTGGTACGCTGCCTGCCCCTGCTATCCGATACCTTTGTAGACCGTTTTCTATACAAGCTGCCCAAGCAGCCATGAATTTATAAAAACAGGGAGGGTTTATTATGGCTAAAAAGCAACAGTATTCAGGAACATGTTTTTTTTGCAACCAGGAGTTCAGCAAAAGAGGAATGGGAAAGCATCTCCAAGCGTGCAAGGCACGCAAAGCATCCATGGAAAAGCTTGATCAAAAAAAGAAAAAGGTATTCTACCAGCTTGTTGCTGAAGATGCATACAGCCGCTATTATTGGCTGCATCTTGAAATGGAGGGCAATACTTCTCTTGAAAAATTGGACTCATATTTAAGAAGCATCTGGCTGGAATGCTGCCACCATTTAAGTGATTTTCTTGAGCCCGGAAGAGGAGGGAGTGAAATACCCATGAACAAAAAGATCTCATCGGTATTCAGTCCGGGAATGTACTTAACCCATATATACGATTGGGGAACAAGCTCTGAAACCAATATCAGGTGCACGGGCATTCGTAAAGGAGCTGCCATGACCCGGCACCCTGTTTTGCTGATGGCTCGAAACAACATGCCGGAACACATTTGCGTGGAATGCAAAAAACCGGCTCCTTTTTTCTGCTGGGAATGTATTAGGGAATTCGGCGCCTGGGAACCCCTATGTGAAACATGTGTCAAAGATCATGAATGTTTCGAAGATCGCCAACCCGGCGAAATTGTCAATTCACCTCGGATGGGTATGTGCGGCTATGATGGTCCTGCTGAACCGCCATATTAAAGCGTGACTTGAAGCGGGAATTCAGAGTATAACATCCCCCTGAAAAAAAGGGTATAATGGTTGTTTGCATCAGCATTGAGCTTACTTGTAGGTGCGAATTCATTCGCACTTTTCAATTAATTGCCGGGCGACTTTCTGACCTGACAACAACATACCACCAAAGATAGGTCCCATGCGAGGGCCTCCAAAGGTAGCATTGGCTGCCATGCCGGCCACATAAAGTCCCGGAAAGACTTCACGGGTATTTTCCAGGGTCAATGTTTCTGCCTTTTCTGACCACATGGACTTTTCCCCCTCCAACCGGCCGCTTGGGGTATTTAGTTTTCCCGGCACTTTTTTCTGCACCACTTGAACCACTTCGGTGTCATGCCCCGTGGCATCCACCACAAATTTTGACTTCACTGCCAAAGGATCCACATGAAGCCCGGCTAATTGCACCGCCGACCAGTTTAACACAAGGCCTGTAACCTGTTCAGAACGCATGACCACATCTTCCACACTTACGCAATTAAACAGAGTCATGCCTGCTTTCACAGCACCGGAAATAAGGGTTGAAATAGCTTCTACCGAGTCGGCCGTGTAATAGTTTTGTTCATACTTTCGGCATCGCACTCCGAATTCTTCCAATATCCCGACTGCTGATTCCTGAACCACGATTTCGTTAAACATCATCCCTCCACCCCACATGCCTCCACCCACGCTCAGTTTTCTTTCATAGAGCACCACTTTCTTACCGGCCCGGGCAAGATAGTATCCGGCAACAAGGCCGGAAGGCCCTCCTCCCACAATGGCCACATCCATATCCAGATGGTTTCTTAATTTTTCAAAATAGCGATCGATAATGGCTTTTGTAATGGTTATTTCATTGAGCTCCATGGTACTTTCTCCTTATGATAAAAAAAAAGGCTGTATCCCCTGAAGAGAAACAGCCTGTGATTGCTTTCACGTTTCCGTTTCCCTACGCGGGGATAATCCCGATCAGGTTCCAAGGGTATCCATAACTGGATTCTCAGCTACCAGAGATTGGCAGCACCCCTAACGATTATTTTTGACAAATTAAAATATATAGCTGAAAAAGTCAATAGCGTATCACCCAACCGGCGCGGCGTTGCATAACGTCTATAAGTGTTGTTATTTTGATCACCCCCTTGTGTGGGGTCAATTTTTCCTGGTTATAACGGAATTGGAAAGTGATTGGTTGATAGAGTACACTGTGGCTTAAACCTGCAGGGGTGGGTTCCAAACCCGCCCTCGTTTCAAATTCCCCGAGTTTTGGATTGTGCCATATGTATTCAGTTGCCTCAAGCGTCATTCAATTCATGTAACCAGAGAATAATTTTTATATCCTAGTTCCCACGCAAAGTATGGCAACGAGAAAAGAAATGCAAAAGCACAGCTTTTGCACTCCTTCAACAAGTCACCCCCAAATCCGTTACACTTCCGGGTAGAGCCGCCGGTTACCCGAGCGGCTCCCCCACAGATCCGGACGAGCGCAATTAACGCATCCGGTTCCTCAAATCACGGTTTCACTGCATAG
>SL_3KL_010_SEDDRAFT_10002996_pt1 | contig 15381 bp, 10 predicted proteins | sample SodLakKL_010_SED_2_FD_10381 | JGI IMG/M metagenome (IMG submission 10381)
TAACCGTGGAAGCCGGGGTAATCCCTGCCCTTGCTGCCTGCTTGGAACGGCAGGCCCACCTTTATTTTTCCGGGCAGGAGCCCCAACCGGACCTGTTTCTTGACGCCTTGGTTGAGCCCGAGGACTTAAGTCCTGGGCTGGTTCAGTCCCTGGAGATGCTGGAACCTTTTGGGCATGGCAATCCCCGACCTTTTTTCCTGGGAACCAACTGGTCCCTGGAGCACAAAAGGGAAGTGGGAAAAGGGAAAAACCATCTACAGCTGCAAGTGAAAAAAAACGGCAAGCTTTTTCGCGGGATTTGTTTCAATGGAAAAACCAGGCTGGAAGAAGCAGACTTGCTGAGAGAAATGGACCTGGTTTTTTCGCTTTCCTTTGACCGGTGGCGCGGCAGTGATAACTTGCAGCTGGAAATCCACCAGAGTGCGTATCGAGATGAATTTCCTGGAAAACCTTCCACCCTGGTCGATCGTCGGGGGATTAAAGCGAAAAATCGGTACCTGGACAGCCTGCTGGATAAAAAAGAAACGATTCTTGTGGTCGTGAACACCCGAAAACGGCTGAAGCAGCTGCAGCACCAGTTCAGCGGGCGAACGGGCATTGCCTATAGCCATCAAGGCGAAGTGCCGCCCCACGGGGCCATGAGTGATCCTGCCCACCTGGTCCTTTATGATTTGCCCCTGGGCGAAGAAAAACTTATCCGCCTGGTTGATCACCTGGTGGAGTTCGCTGCAGGGACAGAAACGACCCGGATCCACTTGCTCTATCATGAACAGGACTACCAGGATAATTTGAAGCTTTTTGCCGCGACCCTCCCCTCCCTGGCCTCCATTGAGCAGGTTTTCCACCTGCTCCAGGAAATCACGGCAGGCCAACCGACCTCATGGTCCGAATTGAAAAGACACTTGAGCCAGCGCCTGCCATTCGCTTATACTTCCTGCCTGCTGGAAAGCTGCCTGTCCCTTTTGAAGCAAGCGGATTACATAACACCTGACCATGATGGTCTTTATCGCCTGCAGCCGCAAAAAACAGCAGACTATTGTTTGCTGTTGAAAGAAGTGGCCAGGACGGAAGACTTTCTCCAGGTGGCAAAAAACTGGCAGCAATCTATCGCCTGGCAGCGATACCTCCTGGAGACACCGGGAAAAGAAATCGCCGCAAGGTTGACAGGTCCGTCGCCCGGGAGTTAGCAAGGAGCGCTGTTATGGCGGAATTCCCCTAAAGGAGAGCAGCACGGGATGAGTTTGCAGTTATTAAAAAATCGGGTTTTAAAATATAACAGCCGGGAAGAGGACTGGGCCCTGATTCGCAAAGCGTACGATTTTGCGCTGCAGGCGCATTCCGGGCAGACGCGAGTTTCCGGCAGTTCTTACATTACCCACCCCCTGGGTGTTGCGCTGCTCTTGACCGAATTGGAACTGGACCTGGTGACCCTGATGACCGGGTTATTGCACGATGTCCTGGAAGACACCAACATTACGTACGAGGAAATTGAAAAAGAATTCGGGGAGGAAGTTGCGTACCTGGTAGACGGGGTGACGAAATTAAGCCGTATGGAATTCCGGTCCAAGGAAGAACATCAGGCCGAAACCTGGCGCAAAATGTTCGTTGCCATGGCCAAGGACATCCGGGTCATCCTGGTTAAACTGGCAGATCGCACCCACAACATGCGCACCCTGCGACACCTGAATCCCGAGAAGCAGAAGGAAGTAGCCAGGGAAACCCTGGAAATCTATGCGCCCCTGGCCCACCGCCTGGGGATCTACAAGATCAAGTGGGAGCTGGAGGACCTCGCGTTCCGTTACATGAACACCAGGGACTACTATGACCTGGTGGAGAAGCTGGCCAAAAATCGTCAAGAGCGGGAAGAGATTATCCAGCAGGCCATGAACATATTAAAAGAAAAATTAGAAGATGCCGGCATTGAGGGTGATATCAGCGGCCGACCCAAGCACCTTTACAGCATCTATACCAAGATGAAAGAGCAGGGGAAAGATCTTAACGAGATCTATGACCTCACAGCGGTGCGGGTTATTGTGAACACTGTGAAGGACTGCTATGCCGCCCTGGGGATTGTGCACACCCTCTGGAAACCCATCCCCGGACATTTTAACGATTATATCGCCATGCCAAAATCCAACATGTATCAATCCCTGCATACCACGGTGGTATTCGCGGAAAATGAGCTTCTGGAAGTGCAAATCCGCACATGGGACATGCATCGCACGGCAGAATATGGGATTGCCGCCCACTGGCGCTACAAGGAAAAGGCCCGGGATGACCGCGAGTTTGAAGAGAAGCTTTCCTGGTTGAGACAGCTCCTGGAGTGGCAGCAGGAACTGAAAGATGCCCACGAATTCATGGAGCATGTAAAAATTGACCTTTTCACCGATGAAGTATTTGTTTTTACGCCAAGGGGAGATGTGATCGACCTGCCCGCGGGTTCCATCCCCCTGGATTTTGCCTACAAGATCCACACCGATATCGGCAACCGCTGCGTGGGCGCCAAGGCCAACGGGCGGATTGTCCCCCTGGACTACCAGCTCAAAACGGGGGACATCATTGAAATTATCACCAGCAAGAGTGGAACGCCCAGCCGTGACTGGTTAAAGATGGTGAAGAGTTCCCAGGCCAAGAGCAAGATCCGGGCCTGGTTTAAAAAGGAACGCCGGGAAGAGAACATTTCCAAGGGGAAAGAGAGCCTGGAACGGGAGTTGCGCCGTCTCCACCTGGACTCCAGGGCCCTACTCAAGGAGCAGCTGGTGGAAGAAGTGGGCAAACGGTTTAACTTGCTCTCCGAGGAAGACGTTTATGCCGCGGTAGGTTACGGCGGGGTTTCTGTGCAGCAGGTTATCTCGAAACTGCGGGAGGAATACCGCAGGCTCTATGGGGACGAAGATGAGGCCCCCCCAGTTGAAATTAAGCCCTGGAAAGGTGCTGCCAAGGCAGCCCACGGGATCAAAGTGCAGGGTGTGGACAACCTGCTGGTCCGTTTTTCCAAGTGCTGCAATCCGCTGCCCGGTGATGATATAATCGGTTTTATTACCCGGGGTCGCGGGGTTTCGATTCACCGCAGGGATTGTTCCAACATCCAGGGAGCAAGCGGCGACAACGATCGCTATATCAATGTTTTTTGGGAGACAGACAGCGACCTTTCATACCCCGTTGAAATTGAAATTACTGCCATGGACCGGGCTAACCTCCTGGCCGAACTGATGAATGTTGTCAGCGAAAGCAAGGTAAATATTACAGCGGTAAATGGCCGCACCTCTAAGGATAAAGTGGCGATCATCCACCTGACCTTCGTGGTAAAGGACCTGGATCACCTGGAGTTTATCATGAATCGCTTGAAACGAGTCAAAGACGTGTTTTCCGTGAGACGGCATACCGGCGCAACGGCCGATAAAGAGAAATCGTCGCGCGGCAAGCACCGGAAAGGCGGTCGAGGAACCTGATGCGGGCAGTTGTGCAGCGAGCCGGACCCTCCAGGGTCGAGGTAAAAGGGGAGACGGTAGGAAGGATTGAAAAAGGACTGGTCGTCTTTGCCGGGGTCGGTCAAGGTGACGACTCGGCCGACTGCAGCTACCTGGCCGAAAAAATTGCCGGGCTGCGCATCTTTGAAGACGAACAAGGTAAGATGAACCGGTCCCTGCAGCAAGTCGGGGGCGAGGTGCTCTGCATCTCCCAGTTCACCCTCTACGGTGATACCCGCAAGGGACGCAGGCCCAGCTTTGTGCAGGCCGCAAATCCGGAAAAAGCGGAAGAGCTCTACAGCATGCTCTGTCAACTGCTCCGTGAAAAAGGAATCCGTGTAGCTGCAGGGATCTTCCAGGCCGCGATGCGGGTTTTTGTAGAAAACGACGGCCCGGTGACCATCTTGATTGACAGCAAGAAGCAGGTCTAAGGAAGCCTGGTGATCACGCCTGTCCAGGAATAAAGACTCATTTCCTTGCCTGCCCTCAACCCCGAGTTGACAAGGGCCGGGCAAGTGGCTTAAAATCTAAGTTGTGTACGGAAAATTGTTCGCGTCGGACGGAGGCCAGCAATGAAACACAAAGCACCGCGGGGAACCAAGGATGTTCTGCCCACTGATATGCCCGCCTGGCATCATCTGGAAAATGTATTTGAAGCATTATGCCGCGCCTATGGTTATGCGGAGATACGGACGCCAATCTTTGAAGATGTGGAGGTTTTCATCCGTAGTGTGGGGGAAGAGAGCGATGTGGTCCAAAAAGAAATGTATACCTTCACTGATCGGGGGGGAAGGGTTTTAGCCCTGAGGCCGGAATGCACGGCAGGTGTTTCCAGGGCCTTTATCGAGCACGGCTTTCATAACCTGCCCCAGCCCGTGAAACTTTATTACCGGGGTCCGATGTTCAGGTACGACCGTCCGCAGGCCGGACGACAGCGGCAGTTCTACCAGATGGGAATCGAGCTGTTCGGCTCCACGGACCCCGGGTCCGATCTAGAAGTGATCAAGTTTACTTCTGCATTTTTTGATCGCCTCGGTTTCAAAGGGCTGCAGCTGCATTTAAACAGCGTGGGTTGCAGGGAATGCAGGCCGCCTTACCAGGAGCGATTGAAAGAGGTCGTCGAGCCTCGCAAGGCGGCACTGTGTCCTGATTGTCAAAAACGCCTGCAGGATAATCCCCTGCGTTTATTGGACTGCAAGGTGCCCGGTTGCCAGGTAGCCTTGCAAGGCGTTCCCCGCATCGATGAGCACTTGTGTGCATCCTGCGCCGCCCACTTTGAAGCGGTAAAAACCAGGCTGGATTTGCTGGGAATTGATTATCTATTGGATCCTCGCCTGGTCCGGGGACTGGATTATTATACCCATACGGCATTTGAATTTGTTTCGCAATCTTTGGGCTCGCAGGATTCCCTGGGCGGCGGCGGGCGTTATGATGACCTGATCGAAGCCTTTGCAGGACCCCCCACACCCGGGGTCGGCATGGCCGTGGGGGTGGAGCGGATTTTGCTGGCCATGGAAAAGGAAGGTCTTTCCCTGCCGCCGGCCGAACTGGAGGGCGTCTTCATCGCGGCAGCCCCGGCTGCCATGGCAAACGAGGGGCTGGTATTATTATACCGGCTCCGGGAAGCCGGCCTGAGAGCGGAAGCGGATTACATGGGTCGCAGCCTCAAGGCGATGATGAAACATGCCCACCGCGGCAAATACCGCTTTGCTGTCATTTTGGATGAAGAAACCAGGGAGAGAGGCGTTTGGAAAATCAGGGATATGGCCGTGGGAGCACAGCGGGAATACAGCTACGAAGAACTGCTGGCGTATCTTTTGGGTCAGCGGGTTGAAGACAGAGCATAATATTTTTCAGGGATCATGGAAGGGGGCGTGCAGCCAAAGGGGCTGGAGAAAATGCGATTAAAAAGGACATTTCACTGCGGAAAGCTGGATAAAAATTATATCGGTAATCGGGTCGTTGTTGCCGGCTGGGTGCAGGGGCGCCGTGACCACGGAGGGCTCATTTTCATCGACCTCAGGGATCGTTACGGGATTATCCAGGTGGTTTTTGACCAGCAAAAAAATGCAGACTTTTTTTCCCAGGCGGAAAAGCTGCGTGCGGAATACGTGATTGCGGTGGCGGGCCAGGTCGTGGCCCGCTCGGAGGAGACTGTGAATCCGAAACTTCCGACGGGAGAGATTGAAATCACCACGGAAGACATGGAGGTCTTCAGCACATCTCGCACACCGCCTTTTTATATTGAAGACCAGCTGGATACCGACGAAAATATACGTTTATCTTATCGCTACCTGGACCTGCGTCGACCTGAGATGCAGCGGTCGCTGGAGCTCAGGCACAGGGTTTCCCTGGCAACCCGGGAGTACCTGGATGCGGCGGGGTTCTGGGAAATCGAAACCCCGTTTTTGACGCGTAGCACCCCTGAAGGCGCGAGGGATTACCTGGTTCCCAGCCGTACGGCACCGGGCAATTTTTTCGCGTTACCGCAATCCCCCCAGCTGTTCAAGCAGCTTCTCATGGTTTCCGGTGTTGATCGATATTTCCAGATTGTGCGCTGTTTTCGAGATGAAGACCTGCGGGCGGATCGGCAGCCGGAATTTACCCAGATTGACATGGAAATGAGTTTTTGTGACCGAAGAGATATCATGGAAGAAGTCGAAAACCTGGTTTGCAGCTTGTTTGCCAGGGTGCTCGGCAAAAAACTACACAGCCCCTTCCCGGTACTCACCTATGCTGAGGCCATGGAACGCTATGGCAGCGATCGACCCGATAGACGCTTTGGCATGGAGCTAAAGGATATCTCGGATATTGCTGCGCGCTGCGGATTTAACGTCTTTAAAAAGGTCGTAGAAAGAAACGGCGCAGTCAAGGGTCTCCTGGTTCAAGAAGGCGGATCCTTCAGCCGGAAGGAGCTCGATGACCTCACGGCCCTGGTCCAGTCTTGGGGAACCGGTGGGCTGGCCTGGATGATCGTTACCGAGGATGAAGTAAAATCTCCTATCAGCAAGTTCTTCACGTCGGAGCAATTGGCGGACTTGAGCAGGAGGCTGGAAGGAAAGCCTGGCGACGTGCTGCTCTTCGTGGCCGACAAGAAAGAACTCGCGTTAAAAGTGTTGGGCCAGCTGCGACTTCACCTGGCGCACAAGTTAGGGCGGATTCCTGGGGATGTCGATGACTTTCTCTGGGTGGTCGATTTCCCGCTCTTTGTCTACGACGATGAAGAAGAAAGATTTGCCGCCAACCACCATCCCTTTACGGCCCCCCTTCCGGAGGACCTCACCATGCTGGAGGACAGCCCGCTGAAGGCGCGTTCCCAGGCCTACGACCTGGTCTACAACGGCATCGAGGTAGCGGGAGGAAGCATTCGTATCCACGATCGGGCAACCCAGGAGCGAATTTTCGGTTTGCTGCAAATGACCCCCGAGGAGGCCGTAGAGAAGTTTGGTTTCCTCCTGCAGGCCTTCGAGTACGGTGCTCCCCCCCACGGCGGCATTGCGTTTGGGCTGGACCGCTTATTGATGCTCATGGCGGGCGACACCAGCATCCGAAATGTAATCCCCTTTCCGAAGACAGCATCTGGGAATTGCTTGTTGACAGGCGCGCCGGCTCCGGTTACGCCCGCCCAACTCCGGGAACTGCATATTTCTTTGTGTAAAAACGAAAAACAACCATGAAATTCGCGTAATCCCCCGGGGAAAAGTCGAGGGATCTGAACCTGATCAGGTAAGGAAACCATGCTGCGGTTATTCCCGGTTTTTCCCCCTTGCCAGACGAGGGGATTTGTGCTATCATAATATTGCAAAAACGAATGAGAAATACCCTGCTGTGCGCGTGACAAACCGCGAATGTTTTGAGCTAACACTAACGAAATGGGAGCCTGCCTTTACGTGTGGCGCAGATGCCTCGATGTAAGCGAGGACCTGTAAAGCAAGTAAGAGGGCACCCACCTTGAGAGAGGGCGTTCAAAACAAGCGGACCACGGTACGGTGGGGTTGTTTTTTTGTGATTGCCCTCCACGGCTGTTGTCTCGGAAAAGAAAAATGTTATAATGTCAATGGAACAGGCAGGATTATATCCCTTTCATTCCCCATTTATTTAAGTTCAACGGGGTTGGCTGCAAGCTTCCGCGGTTGGCTCGCGGGGATCATGAACGGGTTTTAGACTTATCGCCGGGGGTGATACAATGGCTGCTCGCACCATCCAGGAAACCCTGACCCAGATCTTGCTGCAGGTGAAAGAAGGCACTCATCCCAGCGACTTGGCCGAACTGGTTGATGAACTCAGCGATGAGCAGAAAAAAGAGCTGTTTGACCTGCTTTCCGATGAAGACGCGGCACTGATCATACAGGAAATGGAAGACTTTGACCAGGTATCCCTGCTGCGCCTGTTGACCCGGCACAAAGCTTCGGCGATTCTGCGGGAGATGTCCGTGGATGACGCCACCGACCTGGTGGGCGATCTTCCCATCGAAGAAGCCAGGGAATTGCTTTCGCTGATCGATGAAGAAGCAGAAGAAATCAAAGGCTTGCTGAAATACCCGGAAGACTCCGCTGGCGGCATTATGACGACCGAGTTCATTGCTCTTCCCGAGGATATCCCCGTCGAAGAGGCCATTTCCCGCCTGCGCGAAGTTGCCCCCGATGCGGAGATCGTCTACTATGTATACGTCGTCGATCCTCAGACCCGGCTGACGGGTGTCCTTTCCCTGCGAGACCTGATCGCTGCCGATGACGGCACGCTCCTGCAGGATATCATGTATCGCAATCTCATCACCGTGCAGGCGGAGACGGACCAGGAAGAAGTGGCCCGGGTCGTCTCCCGCTATGACCTCCTGGCCGTACCGGTCGTGGATGAAGAAAACCGGCTGCTTGGCATCATCACGGTCGATGACATCCTCGACGTGATCGAAGAAGAGGCCACAGAGGATATTTACCGGCTTACCGGGACGGGTGAAGTGACCGGGGTCGATATCCTGGAAGCTACTGTCTTTGGCCTGGCCCGCAAGCGAATGCCCTGGCTGCTGATCAGCCTCATGGGTGGACTTATCTCCGGCAGCGTCATCGGGGCGTTTGAGCACACCCTGGAGACGATTGTGATTCTCGCCGTGTTTATTCCCGTGATCATGGATATGGGGGGCAATGTGGGGACACAATCTTCCACGCTTTTCGTGCGGGGGCTGGCCACGGGCGAGATCAGTCCCGCTGATGTCTGGCGCTATTTTTTTCGTGAAACCCGGGTTGGTTTAACCATGGGGATCTTGAACGGGTTCTTTGTGGCGCTGGTAGCCACCCTCTGGCAGGGCATGCCCCTGCTGGGCGTGGTGGTGGGCATTGCCATGTTCAGCACCATTACCCTGGCGGCCCTGATCGGCACCTTGGTTCCCATGTTTTTTAATTATTACGGCATCGATCCTGCCATTACCGCGGGTCCCTTTGTCACGACCATTAAAGATGTAACCGGGCTGCTGATCTATTTTTGGATCGCCACGGCATTTATGAGCCACCTCATCTAGAGCGTCTTGAGCTTCTTGGCTCCTTGATCAGCACACAAAAAAAGTATGATCACCATTGTTTCCAGGTGCAGGCCTTTTCTTTGCCTGCACCTTTTACTTGTGTTATTGCAAATTCCATGGCGGAGAGCAAGCGGGGAAAAAAGAGTTTATTCCCGGGCAAGCCTGATCACCGGGTAAAGAAATGCAATGTTCGGGGCTGCAGAAATTTTTGAAGCAGGTGAATCGAAAATCCGGTAAACGAACGTGTCCGGGGAAGCAAAAAGGGATGCTGAGGGACTGGATATCCCGGCTAGAGCGTAAGGAGAAAGCTCCTCAATAAAAATCTTTCTCCTTTTTTTAAATTTTTTTACGATTTTACTTGCAGGAAATTAAAAAAGAGGGTAGAATATATAAAAAAAGTGGTTCAAAGTGGTTTAAAGTGGAGAACAGGGTCGGCAAACTCCCTGGGAAGTGGAGAATGAGCGCGATGTTAATGGGAGAATACATACATACGCTGGATAAAAAGGGTCGGTTTATTGTTCCCTCCCGCTTTCGAGAAGAGCTGGGAGAGCGGTTTATTATCACCCGGGGACTGGATCGCTGCCTTTTTCTCTATCCGCGCAGGGAGTGGGCCAACCTGGAGAACCGGCTCAAGGAGCTTCCCCTGGCCAAGGCGGAAGCGAGAAAATTCACGCGTATCTTTTTTTCCGGCGCTTCCGAGGTAGAAATTGATAAACAGGGCCGCACCTTGATCCCTCCACAGTTGAGAGAGCATGCTGATTTACATAAAGAAGTCGTGATTATCGGGGTTTCCAACCGGGCTGAAATTTGGAGCAAGGAAAACTGGGATGCGTACAGTAATGAATCGGATCTATCTTTTGAGCAGGTTGCTGAAAAGATGATTGATTTTCAGTTTTAACAGGCATGGGAGAGACAAGATATGGGCCCCGGGATTAACGGCAGCGGCTTTAAACATCATCCAGTTCTTTTAGGGGAAGCGGTTCACCTATTAAACCCGCATCCCGGGGCCATCATGGTTGACGCGACGCTGGGCGGCGGCGGCCACGCCGAAGCGATCCTGCAGAAAATTATGCCGGGAGGAACTTTGATCGGGATTGACGTGGATCCGGAGGCCCTTGATGCCGCCCGGGAAAGGTTAAAGCCGTTTGGAAAAGCATTCGTGGCCGTGCTGGATAATTTTGCTAACCTGCAGCCTGTCCTGGCGGAACTGGGCCTGCAGCGCCTGGACGGCATCTTGATGGATCTGGGCGTATCGTCTCACCAGCTGGATCGTGCCGAACGAGGATTTTCTTACCAGGCAGATGTCTTCCTGGATATGCGCATGGATCCGGGCCTGGAACAGACGGCCACAGATCTTTTAGGAAGGTTATCCAGGGAAGAATTGACGACTCTGTTCAAAACCCTGGGAGAGGAAAAATGGTCGAGCCGCATTGCCTCATTTATCGAGGCTTATCGCTTGCAAAAAGGTTCGATAACACGCAGTTCACAGCTGGTCGAGATCATCAAGCAGGCGATCCCGGCTTCATCACGGCGCAAGGGTGGACATCCAGCGAAAAGAATTTTCCAGGCGCTGCGCATGGCCGTGAACAGGGAGCTGGATAATTTGCAGCAGGGGCTGCAGCAAGGCATTGCTAGCTTGAAACCGGGGGGGCGTATGGTTGTCATTGCCTATCACTCCCTGGAAGATGGCCTGGTAAAACGGTATTTCCAGGAGCTGGCCCAACCCTGCATTTGTCATCCGAGATTTCCGGTGTGCCAGTGTGGTCGCCTTCCACAAGTGCAATGGCTAACCCCTAAGGTTATTTTCCCGGGGGCCCGGGAAATTCAGGCCAATCCCCGGGCTCGAAGTGCCCGATTAAGAACAGTGGAAAAGCTTGACGCGGGAAGCAGGAAAACGTAAAAGATTCAACAAGACGGGCAGGTGAAAACCTTGATCGTAACGAAAGAAAAAGCCAGGGCGGGTTACCCCCTCCAGCAAAAACCGGCCCAAAAGCGAAGACCTCCCGGGCAGGAACGGGCCCAGCCCTCTTCCCGGGCCAGGACTGCGGGAAGGCCCGCAGAAAGCTTACTCCTGTGTGTATTAATCCTGCTTTTGATCGCTGTCAGCATCGGTTTAATCGCGCAATACAGTCAAGTTTTGGCCCTTAATTACCAGATTCAGCAGGTCGATCAGCAAATTGCGCAATTGCAAAAAGAAAATGAACGACTTGCCCTGGAAGTCAGGAGTATGAGCTCCCTGGAGCGGATTGAGAGCATTGCGGTTCATGATCTGGGACTGCAGTATCCGGAACAAAAGCAGTGGCTGAGATTATCTGCCAGGGGAGATTAGGATCCCAGTGCCAGGAGATAACATGACGAGAGAAAAAAAAGCGGTTCAGCAAATCAGGCGACGTCTATTGACGGTTTTCTTCTTTACCGTTCTGCTCATGGCGGCGCTCGTTTTTCGGCTGGGTTGGATCCAGTTTGTGATGGCCGAAGAACTGCAGTCAAAGGCCTGGGAGCAGTGGAACCGCAGCATCCCTGCCCGGTCGTCCCGGGGCGATATCTTTGATGCGAACGGCAACCTCCTGGCCGGTAGTGCCAGCGTGGAAACGGTCGTGGCCATTCCGCCTCAGATCAACGACCCTCTTTTTACCGCACGGGCACTGGCACCCGTGCTGGACATGACCGAGGAGCGAATTATCGAATTGATCACCCAGGAACGGGCCGCGGTCTATTTAAAACGCCGGGTCGATGAAGACGTGTCCCGTGAGGTCCGACTCCTGGGCTTGTCGGGGATTAGCTTTACCCTGGAACCCAAACGCTACTATCCCAATGCCAACCTTTTCTCCCAGCTTTTGGGGTTCGTGGGCACCGATCAGGGTTGGGCGGGCCTGGAAATATTTTACGAAGAAGAACTGGAGGGACAGGATGGCAGCCTGATCTTTCCCACAGACAACAAGGGCCGCGAAATCCCGGGTGTCCGCAGTTTTGTTCCTCCCAGGGAAGGAAAAGATCTCTACCTTACCGTAGATGAAACCATCCAGTTTATCGTAGAAAGGGAACTGTCCCGAGCCATGGTGGAGTATAAGCCGAAGCGCGCCATGGCCCTTGCCGTCAATCCCCAGACCGGGGAAGTGCTCGCTGCTGCCTCCAAGCCCGATTTTGATCCAAATCGCTACAACGAATACAATAAGGAATACTGGCGCCTTTTCCCGGTTACGGATACATTTGAACCCGGGTCGACCTTAAAATTGATCACCTTAAGCGCCGCCCTGGAAGAGAACCTCTTTCCAGCAGCAGCCCACCTGGAATGTACGGGTTCGATCCAGGTGGCCGGTCGAACCGTCCGCTGCTGGACTTCCGACCGGGGAGGGCACGGCCGGATTACCTATGCCGAATCGGTATACCACTCCTGCAATATCTCGTTTATCTATTTGGGACAGGAGCTGGGTGCGGAAACGCTGTTCAAGTATTTCCGGGCATTTGGACTGGGTTCCGCGACGGGGGTTGACTATCCCGGAGAAGGACAGGGCCAGTTATTTCGGCCGGACCAGATCGGGCCCCTCGAACTGGCCACCTCGTCCTTTGGCCAGGGCATTTCGGTTACCCCCATGCAGCAGGTCATGGCTGTTTCTGCTTTCGCCAACGGTGGTTACCTGATGCGCCCTTATTTTGTCAAAGAAATTATCGATCGGGAGGGCAGCACGGTATTCCGACAGGAACCCAAGGTCATCCGCCAGGTTACTTCCGAGGAGACGGCAAAAAATGTGGCTCGCCTCATGGAAGGGACCGTCGTGGAAGGAAGCGGCGCGAATGCCGCTATTGAAGGCTACAGGGTTGCAGGGAAGACGGGAACGGCGCAAAAGGTTTCCGGGGGAAGTTATGTCCCGGGAGAATACGTGCTTTCCTTTATCGGCTTTGCGCCTGCTGATGACCCACAGGTTTTGCTCTATGTGGCGGTTGATGGGGCGCAACGCGGACCCCAGTGGGGCTCGCAGGTCAGTGCCCCGCTCTTTAATGTCATCATGAAGGATGTACTTTCATACCTGGAAATTCCTCCAGACCATCTTCCCGAGGAGGAAAACCTGGAAGCGGCCCGCCTGGTTGACGTTCCCGACCTGTCGGGTTTGAGCATCGATGAAGCGGGGGCCTTGCTGGATAACAAGGGACTGCTGGTGCGGCTGGTGGGCGAAGAAGGCCTGATCATGGCGCAGCAACCGCAGGCCGGAACCCAGGTGCCCGTACAGTCGAGGATCATGCTCTACCTGGATGATCTCTTTGCCGGGGATGAGTTGGAATCCGTCAAGGTTCCAGACCTGCAGGGTATGACGATCAAGGAGGTAGGCGAAATCCTTGCCTACATCGGGCTGAAAATGGAAAAAGAGGGCTCGGGCATTGTTTTTGAGCAGGAGCCTGCTCCGGGCACCCGTGTGAGCCAGGGTTCCAGCATTATGGTACACTTCTCATCTCCACTGAATTAATCGTCGTCGCAAACGAAACATGCTTGTCAAGACTTCTCTGAACGGGTGCCGCGCATGGGGTAAAGGAAGCCCTGGAATCGCGCGACGTTCGCCAGCAGCTTGTGAGAAAGGAGAAGCAGATGGAAGCGATCAAACATTTAGACACGTTGTTAAATTTTATCCATACAATTGAGGTCCAAGGGAACAAAGACCTGCCTGTGCGCGGCCTGGCGTACCACACGGAACGCGTAGAACCCGGGTTTCTTTTTTTCTGCCTGGAGGGAACCCGTTTTGATGGCCATGACTTTATACCCCAGGCCATCCAGGCGGGTGCTTCTGCCATCGTGATGGAAAAAAACGCCGAGGTGAGAGGGGCGACGAAAATTCTTGTCCCTCACGTCCGGACGGCCATGGCTGCCTTTGCCCAGCTGTTTTATGGGAACCCCTCCCAAAAGATGCGGCTCATCGGTGTGACGGGAACCAACGGGAAGACGACAACGACCCATTTGATCGAAGCCATAGCGGTATCTCACGGTAAAAACACGGGCCTGCTGGGCACCATTCAATACAAAATTGCCGGGAAAAACTACCCTGTCCTGGCGACCACGCCGGAAGCCCCCGACCTGCAGAAAATGTTGTGGACCATGCGGGAAAAAGAAGTAGATTATGCCGTGATGGAAGTCTCTTCCCATGCCCTGGAGTTAAATCGGGTTTCCGGGTGTGACTTTGATATTGCCGTCCTGACAAATGTGACGGCAGATCACCTGGATTTTCACGGCGAGTTTGCCCGCTATCTCTCCGCCAAGGGAAAGCTTTTTGCTCAACTGGGAGGCAGTTTCCTCAAGCAAGCCTCCCCTCGCTATGCCGTGATCAACGCGGATGATAAAAACGCAAGCTTTTTCCAGCGGCAAGCAACAACCCAGTGGGTCACCTACGGCATGAATCAACCCGCCGTCGTGTCTGCGAAAAACATCGTCATCCGTAACGAGGGCGTGAGCTTCCAGCTCATTTCTCCCTGGGGTGAAGCAGCTTTTTCTCTCAAGCTTACGGGCAATTTCAGCGTTTACAACGCCCTGGCAGCAAGCACCGTCGGCCTGCTGGAGGGCATCCCCTTATCCCGGATCAAAGATGTCCTGGAAAGTATCGAAGGGATTCCCGGGCGATTTGAAAAAATTGACCGGGGGCAGGATTTTCTTGTTATAATAGATTATGCCCACACCCCCGACGGACTGGAAAACGTCCTCCAGGCGGCCCGGGGTTTTGCCGGGGGAAAAATTATTACCGTTTTTGGATGCGGGGGCGAACGAGATCGCGCCAAGCGACCGGTGATGGGGCAGATTGCCGGTCATTACAGCGATTATTGTATTTTAACGTCTGATAATCCCCGGGGTGAGGACCCCTGGCAAATTATTCATGAGGTACAAGTCGGCCTGCAGGAAGAGAAGACCTTTGGCAGCGGCTATGCTGTGCAGGCGGATCGGCGCGAAGCGATCAAACTGGCCGTTGAACTGGCCAGGCCCGGCGATATCGTAATCATTGCAGGTAAGGGACACGAAGATTATCAAATCTTTGCCGATTATACCGTTCCATTCAGCGACCGTGAGGTTGCCTCGGAACTGATTTTACAAAGGGTGAACCCTTGAAGGGAAGGGCCATGCATTTCTCGACGAAAGACCTGGTCAACATCACAGGGGGTCGTTTGCTTTCCGGTCCGGTGGAAGCATGGTTTTCCGGAGCGGTGATTGACTCCCGGAAAGCCCAACCGGGCGACCTTTTTGTCCCCCTGCAGGGAGAAAAAGAAAACGGTCATCAGTATATTCTCGCGGCCCTGGAACAGGGCGCGGCCGGCTCGCTGCTGGAATACGGGGAAATAACAGGGTTTTCCGGGTTGGAATTTCCCCCCGGGAAAGTCATCCTGGCGGTTGAAAATGCCCTGCAGGCCTTGCAGCGGCTT
>SL_3KL_010_SEDDRAFT_10002997_pt1 | contig 15380 bp, 9 predicted proteins | sample SodLakKL_010_SED_2_FD_10381 | JGI IMG/M metagenome (IMG submission 10381)
GGTACTACGATCAGCCTCTGATTATCCAGGGGCCCGGAGCAGGAAAAGAGGTAACGGCGGCTGGAGTACTGGCGGATATTAGGGCGATTGTGTAAGGGGGCATGAGTATGGGAAGATTTGTGTGATCAGTGTCCGAAAATTTTTACATAATGCTGTAGCTTAGTAACCAGCAGGAGCGCCATCGCGGCGTGGATCGGAAGAAGCTTCAATCACCCCATCATCGCGCACACGTATTATCTGCATCCCACCGAAATAGATCTCCATAGGGTCACGCACATAAAGTGGATGGCCCCTTCTTTCCATATTCCGTATCAAATCATCTGAGAAACGGGATTCCATCTCTATAAAATCTGCCCATCTTCTTGATATAAATCTTGGAGCTTCATTTGCTTCGTAAGCGTTCATTCCAAGATCCAGCATGTTATGTATTCCCAGAACAATTGCGGCAGGTATTCGTCCGCCACCAGCCGCACCAATAATAACTGATGGCTTTCCATCGCGTGTAAGGATAGTTGGCGCAATCGTACTTCTCGGTGTTCTATTCGATCCTACCAAATTTACAGGGTTTGTTGTACCAAAGTTTGCCATCGCACTGTTCATTATCACTCCATCAACTGTGATACCTGAACCGTAATAATGACCTATTGTGGTAGTAAATGAAACCATGTTTCCATCTTTATCAATAATACTGATGTGAGAAGTTTGGCTCTCATCAAGTATATCAAAGTCGTCATCACCACCACGATCATCAAAAATTCCGAGTGTATCACTCAGTGATTGAAAAATTGTATCATCAGCTGCCTCAAATTCACCGGTGCGTGCATCTCTTCTGATTGAGCCGTAGCTGTCAAACAGGTCATCGCCCCACCAGTCATATGATGAAGCTCCTTCATAGTCTCCATCCGTCCAGGTAATTTCATAATCGGCCCTGCTTATACCGGCGACATCTTCAAACGCAAACGCATTACCGGGCTCTGTATCCCGAAGGCGCTGAGGAAAGGCAGCTGACCGATTAATCTCTGATACCCTGTGTTGAGCATACGCCTTACTCAATTTTCCTTCAAGAGGTACATCAACTACTGTGCGATCTCCCAAAAAAGCCAATCGGTCGGCATATGAGCGTTTAAATATTTCAAACAGTAAGTGCATGGCATCTGCATCGGTTCTGTAATCTCCTGCCTCACGTATTCCTGCAGCCTCCATCATTTGCAGGGTTTGAATTATTAAAGCACCCGACTGTGGCGGCGCTGCTGAAATGATCTCATAGTCATAATAACTGCCGGTTAAAGGCTCATAAAACCTTGTTTCGAATGCCGCAAAATCATCCGTTGTAATGGTACCTCCAAGATTCTGCAGTTTTTGAACTATAGATGCAGTTCGCTCACTTTTATAAAATGCATCAGCCCCATTAGTAATGATCGCTTCCATCAATTCGGCCAGTTTTGGATTTTTAATTACAAAATCCCGTGGCGGAGCTTCGCCATCTACTGTAAACAGTTCACGTGATTCTTCATAGAGACGAAGTTTATCAGCACTAATGCTTAATATGTGATGGATAACTGAATCAGGCACAAAGCCCTTCCGTGCAATTTCAACGGAAGGGCTGATCAGTAATTCCCTATCCAGGCTGGCCCATCTCTCGCGCATAACCTCCATGCCATGCACAAAACCCGGTACAGCAACCGATCGGATTGTGTTTACATCACTGGCAGGATCAAAGTTACGAATAGGCCGGGCAGGTGCTCGCGGATAAAAATCGAGGTTATAAAATCGATCTTCTTCTTTGATGTAGATAATAGCAGTTCCCCCTCCTCCAATACCGGAACCGGAAGGCTCCAATACTCCGATTGCGTAGCCCGCCGCTATAGCCGCATCAACCGCATTTCCGCCATTTTTAAGAATTTCGGCTGCAATTGTTGATGCAACAGGGTGTGCTGTGGATACAGCTGCATGCTCTGCTTCAATAAATCTTTCGTATTGTTGCTGCGCATCAGCATCTGTGAATGCAAAGAAACAGATCAGCAGAAACAGAGGTATTAGTCGAATTTTTTCAATCATATATCAGGCCTTCAAATTAAAACCAAACATGCCATTCGAGCATAAAGCGATGAATTTCGAAGAGATCGGTTGCTGATGATACCAGCCTCGTATCCGGATCAATATCTTCCTCGTTGGGCATTCTGTGAACATAACGCAGCTGAATCCTCGAATTTCGGGTTATCTCATAAAAGAAACGTGCTGCGATTTCATTGTTGTATGGATTAAATCCGTCAGTGTCTATCCATTCACGCACTCGAACATACTGCACCTGGAACCTGGATTGTGGTAAAAAGTGCGGAACCACATAAGCACGAATATACCAAATATGGCTTCCTGTAAGATCGCGCCCTTCACGGGGATAGTCGCCTCCGACAAAGGGATTTGCAAATCCGGCACGATCACCCCAGAAAAAGCTTGGAAATTGCGGACTGAAACGGCCAATTCGATCTGTTTCCGGATCATTACCCTCGTATCCGGCAAACCTGGTTTCTACTTTAAACCAGCGGAATGGCCCCATCGGCCATCTGTGCCCTAACCCAACCATGTAACCAATACCACTCATTTCAGGAAGGCCGGGAGCCTGGTTGTACCGTTGGTATGCCACTTCCCAGAAGTAATCCATTTCTTCGAGAATATTACCACTTCCGCCAAAACCTGTGATATAATTGTCGTTAAACATCCCTTCGAGATCATTATAAATGAAATAGCTCATCAGGTTTTGTTCAGCAACAGTAGTTGATAAACGGCCAATATATATTCTGTCGCCACCTGAGGCAGGAAATAATCCACTTGGTGATAGATTTTGACGTGTAACTGCACCGAACAGAGATAAGCGAACACGGCCTGTTGCAAAATCACCGCGAACTCCGTCAAACAGATTAATGAAGTAAGCTGATTCGCCCTGCGAAAGCCCTCTGCCAATCGGAAACTGTTGACGGCCAACGCGAAATCTCATCAGATCAATAAAACCGACATCAGAATAAATCGTTTCACCATAAAGCTGACTCAATCCATACATCAGCTGACCCGATCCCGCAATACCACGCACAGGAACCAATTCATTATCCGTAATCGACGTAAATTCTGAGTAAAATCGGGTGTTACTTGATACAGTTGCACGGGCATTGACCCTGCTCAGATATCTCATATAAGTTAGTGATTCCCGGTCATCAAGTGATCCTGAGAACTGATCGTGTATCATTCTTAATCGCAGGTCACCGCCGAAAGATAGTTGTGCCCAGGCCTGTTCCTCTACTGCAGCAATGCCAAGAAACAATACTGCAAATACTAAAATTGATTTTTTCATCATTTTATTGACTTTGAATTTTTTCATTCGCGGGAAAAGGTAATACCCATAATTACATCAGGACCGATGTTTGGAGTATCAAAGGTTTGAAGCAGATCACCCTGAGGTGTAACATGTAAAATGAAGTCATCATCGAATCTGCTGTTTGAGATCCAGAAGTTATCGCCATCCCATGCTAATCCCTGGGGCCTGCGATTAGAAGCTGACGCACCTTCTGGCAAAGGAGAAACAAATTCTTCGCTCCAGGTTTCTGTGTCGCTGTTCCAGCTCCAGATTCTGCCCGTATTATTTTCACTGCTGAACAGTGTACCGTCAATCCAAGCCACTGAACGGGTGTTTTCCTCAGGAGCAGGTATTTCGCTCAGGATATTCCCGTCTGCAGGATCAACCTGGTATATTATATCATCACCGTCGTTGACTGCCCAGATCGTTTCGGAGTCAAAATCCCAGGAAATATCACGCACGGTTCCACTGCCTGTTGGGTATGGGGCCGGAATAGTGACATCTGCTGTAAGGGTTGAACCGCTTGTATCGAGACGATAGATCTGGCGATCAGTTCCGGCTGCACTGAACCAGATCGATTCACCGTCCCACGTAACACCCTGCGGGCTGGCACCGGGCGCAACAGCGCGTGTGTTCCATTCCTGGATCAATATTCCGCCTGATTCACTAAGTTTATAGAGCGCTTTGCTATCGAAGTCGACTGCCCAAATAAAGCCCAGCTCCGGTTCTTCATCAAGAACTTCAAGGCCATTCTCGAGAGTTGCAGTTTGTCCATCAGGAAGTTCCAAAGTAATATCACGCATACCCAGCTGTGCATCCTGAGAAACCGAGATTTCTACCGATAGTTCTGATGAGGAAATAAATTCAATCTCAATTATTGAAATATCCTCACCCATTTCAAGAGAAATACCGTCTCCGTTGCGGAAATTTTCACCAGTGACGGTAATTTCAATATCTGAACCCTGGCCAATCCTGTTTGGAAAGATACCTGTTAAGACTGGCGGCGGTAAAAGCCGGATATCTACATTCGTAAATACAACAGGACCTGCCTGCTGAAAATGTGGCGGTAATTCAAAGTAATCAGTTATATCTCCCAGGCGGTTAATCTTAAACAGATAGTTATTTCCAAAACTGCTGTTAACTGTCCAAAATTTCAGCTCACCGCTTTCAAGTATTTCATAGGTAAGCCCTGAAGGAAAAATTCGAAACTGACCTTCCGGTGGTTCCGGTGCAAGGAGCTCTTCTGTAAAAACTCTGCGATCTTTTCTTAGTGAAATGAAAATATTTTTCTCTCTGTCACCATAGTAATAGCCTTCGGGAACACCCCTGCCATATTCATCTCCATTATCGGGAATATAACTTAGTGAGCGGGGTTCAGGTGTTGGTAAATCATATTCCTGTATAATATCACCGTTAACCGGATTCAGCTTATAGATGGCAGGGGGTATTTCGAGAGCGACGGATCCGTTATTTAGTACCCAAATATATTCACCATCCCATGCAATATCCCGAACTGTTCCAATACCTCCCGGGGGTGATTCAAAATCATTTCGTATCTCAATCTCATCACCAGTTAAATCGAGCTGAAAAATTCGATCTGCATTGCCTGCTGCCGAAACCCATAAAAATTCTCCGTCAAATGTTATGCCCTGGATGCTTGTGGTTCCGATCGTTTCTTCAAGCTCCCAAACTTTATGACTTTTGAGTTGTGTGTCGAGCATATGAAGAGTAACATCACTTCGGTCCATCATGTAAAAATAGCCTTCACTTTCGGTTATATGGCTATTATTATCACCGTCGTTGATAAAAAGTGAATCACATCCAGCAAAGAAAAGTGCAAAAAGTGTGACCAGACAAACACTTTTATTTAACAAAGATTTAGAAAGTTCGAAAGTAAATTTTTTCATAGAATTTGTTTCTAATCCGTAGCAATTACGGTAAATGAGTAAAAAACCGGGAGTGGTTGATAAGGACTGGACTCCACTCCCGGCTGTAAGGCTATATTATTTGATAAGAGTCATTTTTTGATGCACTCTAACATCGCCTGCTACTAGCACGGCAATATATACACCACTGCTTAGCTGAGAAGCATCCCATGAAACATTATGTACTCCAGCCTCGAACCGGCCATTAACAAGTTCAGATATCTGTCTTCCGGAAATGTCGTATACCAGCAATTGAGCTTCAGCTGATTCAGTTAGTTCAAACTGTATGTTTGTGGTGGGATTAAATGGATTTGGATAGTTTTGGTGCAATGTATGACGTTCCGGGTTCTCAGAAATAAATCCTTCTGTTGAAACAGGATCATCATCCGGTTCATGAGCTCCCATAAAAGTTGCTTCTGTTGAACGTTCATTTCCATCAATGTCTGTAGTTACAAGCTCAAGCGGTAAGGCAAGCAAATCATTTTCAGTTATTGACGTGCCTGTAAGCCTGAGGTCACCTTCTTCAGCATTTTCAAACTCAACGTTTATTGAAACACTGTTTTCGCCGCTGCCAGAAGCACTTTGCCAGCCTCCAAGTGTTGTAAAACTTTCACCATCCCAAAAAGCGAGGTAGGTATTTTGATCTTCTTCAGGAAATGTTGCAAACACATTGTTGTAATCTGAGTCCCATGAACCAGCCCCGCCAAAACGGAACAATGAGTAAGATGTTACCTCTTCGTTTTGGTCTGCATTGATCACGATATTATTGCGAACATCTGCGTTAATACGCGCGTTGCTGTTCATCTGTATTCCACGGTATCTCCAGCCTTCGCCGCCGGTGTACTCAACTTCGTTCATGTACACAGTGTTATGATAGACATTGGCAAATATCTGGTCATTAAAATCCGGATCATCAGGCTGCCGAATCAGTATTCCATAAAACCATACCCCATCATCAGTTGATTCGGCATTGGTTATAAAGTTTGTAATGAAATTGTTGTAGATATTTGCCGTTCCTGTACCCCGAACGTTAATCGCATAAACTTCTCCATTGGTAGCAAGTGCACCGAACTGATTGCTGTGAATATTCATCACGCTTTGTTCTGAAACATTTTCGTCGATCAGAATACCGTGTGCGGCAAGTGTATTTTGTTCATTAACACTAATGTTATTGCCATATATGTTGATATCGCCGCCTGCCTCGCGTACCCAAACTCCGTATCGTCGGCCAAGTATCTCATTATTTCGGATGGTCACCCTAGGCCTTTCTGTTACTTCATCAAAAACATCCCTCAGCGAAATGGCACGTGCAGATGAACGGGAATCATTCGAAATCTCAGAGTTTTCGAACAAAATATTGGTTGGCACCATCGAGCCGTTTTCATCATCTCCTACAGAAGAAAGCAAGAACGCTTCAAAACTTTCATTACCAATATTAACTTTCAGGTTTTTGAACTGTGTATTGTCAACAGGCCCAACAACCCGGAAATAATTAGTTCCATGCGCATCGGGCGATGTTTCCAGAGTAAGGTCTCTTGTATTACCATCTTCTGTATTTGAACCGTCAAAAATAATATTTGCTGTAGGTGTAAGGGCGTCCCAGCTATCTTCAGATGCACCGATTACAAGTGCCCCGTTAATATCCTCATTAGAGCTTGTTGATGTGAACATGACAATCGGTGTGGTATCTTCATACGGCTTGAAACGCACAGTATGCCCATTGGTATCAACCCCAATAAAAACATTTTCACTTTCTACCAGGTCGCCGGTTATGTAAAAGTGAACATCATCTTCAACTCCCTCACTGTTTAGCTCATCGGCAGCAGCTTTCAGTGAGGTAAAGTTTCTCTCGGTATCCGGAGCATTCTCGTCAGTTCCTATCGTATAGGTACCAGATAGCCCTTGCGCATTTACTGAAACGGTAAACGCCATTGCTAAAATGAAAATCGTAATTGTTCGTAGCATAATGCAGTATTTTATTATTTTTTGGATTACTGTTGGTTTGTTATCAGAATTCAGCTCTTATTTTTATCTCTAAGCTTTTTAATTGCATAACCGCCACCTGCAGCAGCCAGTATAGCCAAGCCGCTGTCTATCGGCACCTGATCGGGTGCATCGGGTAGACCGGGCTGCGCAGAAAGCAGTTCGGGAGTGATTAAGATTATGGCTGTGATGATTGTAAGTGTGATAAGTGTTTTCATAATAATAGTCGTGAGTTGTGAGTCATGAGAGGGTGAGGGTGAGATGGGGTGAGAGGGTGTAAACACCCACTCTCCCTGTCTCACGCTCCCCCACTCTTATTTAATTAGTGTCAGTTTACGACTTAGCGTCATCCCTTCAGTTTGAAGTCGGTAAACATAGACTCCACTTGAAAGGTTAGAAGCGTCAAAAGTAACTTCATGAGTGCCGGCTTCAACGGTTTCATTTACAAGTGTAGCAACTCTTCTTCCGATCATATCGAACACTTCAAGGGTTACATCACTTGTTTGCGGCAGCTGAAAACCAATTGTTGTAACTGGGTTGAATGGATTTGGATAATTTTGCTTGAGACTAACCTGACCGGGAATTCCATCGTTTTCAAGAGAAGTTACAAGCCCGGCATCAACTGAGAGTATAAATCGTTGAGTCCCATCTTCTATACCTGCTCGGTTGGCATTTGAGTCATGGTTCTCATCATCGAAACTGAAGATATAGAATTCATTGTTTTGAAGGTCGATTTCACTTCCCGTTTCAAGGTCAACAAGAGTGATCTCCCAGTCTGATGGTATTTCATCCATGACTGGCCAACTCAATGTAAATTCACCTTGCACATTATTACTTGAGATATAAAGTGGTATTTCAAACGGATCCTCAGGATTCAGCTCGCGGGATTCGCGGCTCTTGAATATTTCTTCACCTTCTAGTGAGCCTTTAAATGATAACACTGCAAACTCGCTGGATAGTGGTCGAAGCTTTGCAGCATCCCAGATATCCCAACCATCGCCGGCTTCTTCATGGAAAACTATTGAAATTGCACGATCTGTTACCGGTTTGTCCCGCCCGTCAATATCACCGGTCAGTTCAAAAGCAACCCGCCTGATTAACTCATCCTGCTGCTTACGAAACTCACCTCCGGTTGTACGGGCCGACTCCGGGATTGTAAGCGATGTGGCACCATCGTTATGTATAAAGAATCCCTGCCAGCCAGCAGCCACTGAACCGTTGTCGTTCAGATCTACATAGGTCTCTTCGGCATTATCCCACACCTGTACGGTATTGGACAACAGCGATCCGCCATTGGCCCAGTTTACGATATCACTAACATCTAGTGAAGCATCGAAGGGATTACCCGCAAGGTTCCAGTTATCCCCATCAGAGCGCAGATTTACAGTTACATCTGTATCGATTGTATTTCCTGGCGCTGATAGTGTGACTGGAAGTTCACTGCTGCCAAAATCATCATTATCAAAAAAGAATAGGATAAAACCGTTTCCAGCTTCCAGTGTATGGTCTACGTTGGAAGGAATTCCCCAATCGGTTCCGTCATAGGAGGTGAAGATATTCGGATCGAACTCTGTACCATACTCTCCGCCTTCGATTCCCTGTATCCCTGTTTGTGATTCAAGATCACTGACTTTAAAGTTATCAGTAGGTGCCGACATCATCCGCCACCCGGCATTTCCTGCTATCTCTACGGTAGGTGAAAGTTTCTGCCCTTCCCATGCTCCCATATATGGACGGAACGGATCACGATCCTGCCCGTCGATATCGGTTGTAACCTCTTCAAGCGGCGTACCGGCCAGGTCTGAGTCACCGTCAGATGCACCGGTCAGGCGAAGGTTGCCGGCTGCTACATCGACGAACTCCAGGGATTTGGAGACAGAGTTGGCGTCTTCACCGGTGTTGGTTTGGTGTTCTGAAAGCGTGGTTGCAGCATCACCGGCATGACTGGAAAGATAAGTGTCGTCACCGGCAGAGAGATTGGCTCCATGCCACAGATTGAAATCGGAATCGAAATCTGCTGCCGCTGAACCGCCCTGAAAATATGCAAAAGAAGTAACAGCAGTACCGTTATCGTCATCATTGATTAAAATGTTATTTCTTAATTCAACAGAAATTCTTGCATTACTGAACAGGGACAATCCCCTGTAGTTCCATCCGGTACCGGAAATGGAAATCGGATTCATCCTAATTGTGTTATGATAAAGCTTTACATCAACTGTATCTGAACCATTAGGAGAGCGAACCACAATTCCATAGAGAAACTCTCCATCGCTGCCTCCTGATGCAAAACCGGTCATGAAGTTGTTGGAAATGGTAGCTGTATGGTCACCAACGATGTTATTTGCAAAACTTATCATTTCAACGCCGCCATCGCCTGTAAAATCATTAAAACGATTTCCGGAAATTTCATATTCACCGCCGGCGTCTATGTTTATGCCAAAAAGCGTTTCTGCTGCTGATAAGTTTTCAAATGTATTACCGGTAATTTCGTATACAGCAGGTGATTCTGCGCTTACTGCCAAAAAATCATTTCCCTGTGCTTCACTATCGTGAATCGTATTATTTCTTATTACAATTTCATCGGAAGAATTCACTACATCGCTAATCAAAATTCCGAAAGCTGTTGCAGTTCCAGTCTCAGTTACTTGAATTGTATTATTTTCAATCGTGGTTGATTCAGCCTCTTCTCTCAGCCAGACACCATATCTCCTAGCTTCTATATCATTATCCTTGATGATAGTGTTCCTTGCACCTATTGATGGGGAAAACTGGCCCCAAATATTAATCGCGCGGCTGGATGACCGGGACGGATTACTTTTTATAAAATTATTGCTGATCTCCAAATTTTGCGGGAATAGTGCTTCTTCACCCGGTTCCATTGCGCTTATAAATAGTACATCAAAACTTAACTGCTCCGTTTCTAAGTTTGTGTTGATTATCTTCGAATCAATTACACTTCCTGCAATCCGGAAATAATTACTAGTATTTGCATCCGATGATGTACGCAATGTCAAATCTCTTGTAGAACCTCCTTCGGTGTTTGAACCGTCAATGATAATGTTACGGGTTTCGGTCAAAAGATCATTATCATCACCTGTAGCACCAATTACAAGAGCACCATTTATATTGGAGTTAGAAGTTTCCGAGGTAAACGTCACCACCGGTGTAGTTGCCTCGGCGGGTTTAACGGTAATGGTATGCGGTTCGGGGTTTATTCCTAAAAATACATTCTCGGTTTCTGTAAGATCAGAAGTAATCAAAAGTGTAACATCCCCACTATTCCCTTTATCCATCAAATCATCGAAAGCCTCTTTCAGGGTTTCGTAATTGCCGCCCACCCCTACCTCGAATGTTCCGGTCAATTGTGCAGCAGCCGTTGTATGCAGCAGTAATAGCCCCATAGTAATTAAAACAACTCGTATCCAATTAGTCATATTTCTGTCCTGTTTTTGTGAGCATTAGAGTGAGTAAACATTATTTAACCATTGTCATTCGCTGGGTACCCTGGTGTCGGGTTCCGTAAGCACTTGTAAACTGTACCCGGTAGATATAAACCCCCGAGGCAAAATCACCTGCATTCCATTGAACTCGATACGTACCGGCACCGGCTGCCTGAACGGATTCGGTAAACAGTTTTCTGCCAAGCAGATCAAACACTTCAAATTCAACTATACCCGCACCCGGAACTTCGGCCTGCAGCAGTGTACTGCTGTTAAAAGGATTGGGATAATTCTGTAAAACCCTGAATTTTTCGGGCAGCTCCCGATTCTCAGGTTCCGTGGAAACCGCCATACTGAATGCCTCTTCCATGGCTGCCACTGCAAGATTTGTCAGCGACGATTGCGTTCTGATTGGATTCGAAAATTCGAGATGTATAAATTGATTCGGCTGTTCGCGCGACCATTGGCCCTGTACATTTCGTGTAGCAGCAAGCAATCGTAAATCATCCTCGGTTTCCTCTTTAAATACCCCGGCTGAAAAATTTTTCGCAATAAAAGAGTCTTGCAGGTCAAACTGAACTTCGTGCGGATCAAGGGTTCCGTTACTAATAATGATCTCAGGGTAATTTTCATAAACCGGATTCTGATCGTTAAATCCATGTAATTGCGGAGTCCATTCAACATCTGAAACTTTATGAGCAATCTGGAATACCGAATTCTCATTGTGAGACATATCAGCTTCCCCTCCACTGTTTGCATAGCGATGTGTTCCCGCCAGCATATACCATCTTGGATTTAATTCTTTAAATAGCTTCACTCCCATTTCGGGTGTGTTCATATCAAATAATGGGTGCGGGATTTGTACAGCACTATTATTAGTATAACCCGGATTGTAAATATATGTACCCCATCCTCTTGAAATGGGAGTACCCTCTTTTAACACCATCATCGGTTCAGAAAATTCATCCATTTCGAGCCAGGCAAACTCATAATTGAAAACAGCTACTTTTGAAAGAGCACTTTGGTAATCACCTTCCATTATATAGAAAAATGCACTTTCAAATCTGTCCAAAACATCCTGTCCAGGCTGTACAAATGCCTCTGAGTCGCGTCCCGGCATTAGCTGTTTTCGTTCGACTACCAGCTCCTCAAGAGAGGTGAAAGTTTGTTGAGCAGTTAGTTGCTCCGGAGCTGATAAAACCGCAATCATAAGGATGCTGGTTATAGTTGCTGTTATATTTTTCAAGCTGACTCTGTATCTGTTTAAATACGAGTGATAATATTTGTCCTTAGTTCTTTCCATTATAGAGTTGGCAATAACTGTGCCAAAGGTTTTATCTGTTAATATGCTTCATTCAAGAATAGCTTTTCAATATATTGTGCTATATCAGCACAGTTAAAGTTGTGATAAAATCGCACAACCGGTTTAAGATTTTATTGTTATGTTGCAGGAAAAGGGATTTTTTTGCGAGTAAAATTTCGGCATGTTTTATGCATTGAGAACCTGAACTATACTTTAACAACCACGCTTGGTTTTTAGAACATTCCATATGAACCTGAAAAACAACGTATTTCTATTCATTCTTTTGCTGACTTTTGTAGCAGGGTTTGCCGGATTTTTTATTTACAAAGCTTTTCAAAAATCGGCTGATGAAATCATCGAAACCAATACGGCAATTATAAAATCTGCTGTCAGTCAGCTTGTTTTTGAAACTGATCGTGCATTGCCTGATGTATGGGAACAGCAGTTAAAAGGTCGTGACGCGATCACTAAAGCTGAAGAACGGTTGGCTGATTCTCTTCTTTCAGTAACGGTAAACAATGTACTGATAGAATTTGACCGTGTTGAAGGCGGTCTTTATTTTTTTGAACTTGATGAATTTATAGGTTACGGATTCCCAACAATTGAGCCTCCTATACCGGCATTTGGCCCGCCTCCACGCTCCTACAATATTATACGCGAACAGGTTCTGGAAACGATTGCTAATGACACTTTTTTTACAAGGTTACATGAGTTTGATCCGGCAATATTTCCACTTTCAACCAAACCTCTTATTGTTGACGGAGAAATTATTGGGGCTGCATGGGCTCGTAAACATATAGAACGCGAGCTTTCTGCAACCCAAACCATTACCAGCAGTACATTTATCTACAGTCTTGGTTTAGCCCTGTTTGGCCTTGCTGTAGCAATTTTTATTGCATATTCGCTTCAGAATCAGATCCGGAATATCAAAGGGGGATTAAATAAGATGAAAAAAGACCCCAATTACCGTTTAAGCGAACAGGGTGGAGTACTTGGGTTTATATCAAGATCAATTAATGAGATGATGGACGCCCAAATTGAAGAACATGAAAAAAGGAAGAAGCTTGAACGAGAGCTATATCAAACTGAAAAGATGGCCACTCTTGGCAACTTGGTGGCTGGTGCCGCTCACGAAATCAACACACCTATCTCCATCATAAAAACACGTATTCAGATTTGGGAGCGCAGGTTAAAGAAACAAGCCGAGCAAAAAAGCCATGAGCAAATACTTACAAAAGAGTCAATGGAGATAGTACATAATGAGATCGATCGGGTTTCGCAATTGATTAAACGACTTCTGTTGCTTTCAAAGCCGGTAAGTAAACTAAAAAAAGCGATGAATCTGAACCAAATGCTTCTTGAAAAAACTTCCTGGCTCAGACAATTATATCCGAATCGCGAGATTGAGATTATTACCGATCTGTATGAAGATCTTCCGCCGGCAGAAGTTGATGCACAATCAATTGATCAGGTTTTTATGAATATTTTAAAAAATGCGGTTGAAGCATCAGAAGATCCCTGCAGAATCGAGATTAGAAGCAGCTTTGATAAACAGCAGAAAATGGCACAGATAGAAATCAGAGATTTTGGGTCCGGAATTTCTGAAGCTGTTGCTAACCAAATATTCGATCCTTTTTTTACAACTAAAGAAAGCGGAACCGGCCTTGGTCTGTCAATTTCCTATGAAATAATTAAGGCACATGGCGGAGAGCTAATTTTTAAGCATCCCAAAACAGAGATATTGACTGAAGATAAAATCACAGCAAGTATACACGAAAGTGCAGATGATTTTCCGTCTGATGTTTGGAACGCCCCAGCTTCACAAATACCAGTTACAGCTGAAACAAATGGTGAAGAGACTAACCGAAACGGCACTGTTTGCGTTATCCGGCTTCCTGTATATTGATTTGAAGGGAATTAGAAAACGATGTTAAACCATGAGCTCTACACAAAAAAACAAACCTCTTGTACTTGTTGCGGATGATGAACCCTCAATGCGTGCCAATATCATGGAAATTCTTGCTGATGAGGGACTCGATTTTCTTGAAGCTGAAAATGGGCAACAAGCCGTTGAAATAGCCAGCGAAAAAAAACCTAACATGGTTCTGCTGGATATCAAAATGCCGGAAATGACCGGAATGGGTGCACTAAAAAGAATTAAAAAACTGAGCCCTGAGATACCAGTTATTGTCTTTACAGCATTCGGCACCAGCGAAAGACCTATCGAAGCGATGAAGCTGGGTGCTTTCGATTACATCGAGAAGCCTTTTGATATTGAAGAGTTCATACTTGTGATCCGCAGAGCGCTCGATCACAACTCACTTATCAAAGAAGTCCATTCATTACGTTCGAAAGTAAAAGTTGAAAATAATAATCTAAACGTCTCTGAATTTGGAAAAAAGCTGATTGGTTCAAGCGGTAAAATGCAGGAAATTTTAAAACTGATCGGAAAAGTTGCACCAACAAATACCACTGTTTTATTGCAGGGAGAAAGCGGAACCGGAAAAGAACTAATTGCCGATGCAATTCAGCGACACTCTCTCCGCTCCGGTCAACCGTTTATAAAAGTAAATTGTGGTGCTTTACCCGAACCACTTCTCGAGAGTGAGCTATTTGGCCATGAGAAAGGTGCATTTACCGGTGCTATAAAGAAGCGTACCGGCAGATTTGAGCTGGCAGATAAAGGAACCATTTTCCTTGATGAAGTAGATAGTCTTCCCCAGTCGACCCAGGTAAAACTACTTCGAATTCTGCAAAATTTTACCTTTGAAAAGGTTGGCAGTGAAATTACACAAAAAGTAGATGTTCGAATCATCGCTGCAACAAACCGGAACCTTGAAAAACTTGTTGAAGAAGGCAAATTTCGGGAAGACTTATACTACCGGCTAAACGTACTTCATATTAATGTACCGCCACTCAGAGAACATCCGGAAGATATTCCGTTGCTGGTTGAGCATTTTCTCGATAAGTTTCGGCCGCATCAGGAAATGCTGATATCTAAAGAAGCTATGTCTCAGCTGATGAAATATCATTGGCCGGGAAATATCCGGGAACTGGAAAACGTAATTCAGCGCGCATTGGTCATGACACAGGGAAATGTGATTACAAAAAATGACCTTCCATTTTCCCTTAAAACTTCTGAAGATAAACTTTCCGAAGAGTACTTAAACGGCGATTCAATCCCATTTAAGGAGATAATCAGCTCTGTAGAAAAAGACCTGATCCTGAAAGCGCTTGAACGAACTGAAGGTAATCAAACTCAGGCTGCAAAGTTACTCGATATCAACCGCAGGCTGCTCTATTCAAAGATGAAGAAGTATAAGATTTAGTAGCAGCGTCACTCCCTCCTGTAAACCACCTCTCCTCCAATCATCGTAACC
>SL_3KL_010_SEDDRAFT_10002999_pt1 | contig 15368 bp, 8 predicted proteins | sample SodLakKL_010_SED_2_FD_10381 | JGI IMG/M metagenome (IMG submission 10381)
TAAAGAATAGTGGTTTAAGAGATTGCAGGGTAAGGAATAACCTGATGGATCTGTCTGTTAAATCATACAATCATCAATTCAGCATGAATGATTGTTCTCCCGGGTTTTGTTTAGTAAACAGAAATCACAACGAAATTTCAGAACCCTTGAAACTCTACTTCATAAATCTTACAGCTGTTTTATTAATAGCAACATTCTTTTTTGCGCTACCGGAGCGATCGTACAGCCAAACCATCTCTTTTGAAGCTGAAACAGGCAATACCTGGTTCAGCAGAAATGATGTGCGAATTCCCAATGAAGGAGGCACAGAGTTCAATATGCTTGGGCTGATCGGAACAAATGGTTCCGAGTTTTACCGTTTACAGGCGAATCTGACGATCAGTGACAGGCATACAATTCGGGTTCTTGCAGCCCCGATTAGCAGAAGCGGTACAGGAGAGTTTGCAACACCGGTCAATTTTGAAGGAAGAGTATTTGAGGCAGGAGTTCCTGTTGAAGGAACATATCAATTTAATACATACAGGCTCACGTACCGGTACATATTTTTTGATCGCAACAACTGGAAACTGGGAGCAGGAGCGGCGGCTTTAATACGTGATGCAAAAGTTGAACTTAGGCAGGGTGGAGCCACTGAAACGAATACGGATCTTGGTTTTGTGCCGCTTATACATCTCTATGCAAAACGTGATCTCGGTAACGGAATATCAGTAACACTTGATGGTGAAACATTGGCCGCACAGCAGGGCAGGGCAACTGATGCAGCGATCTTTGCAGGTTACGATTTTTCAAGACAGTGGACTTTGAATATCGGTTACAGAGTTTTGGAAGGAGGGGCTGATGTTGATGAAGTTTATAATTTTGCCTGGATCAATTTTGCATTTATCGGTCTTAGAGTAGACATATAGCCAGATTCCGGCTGCTAAATTGAATTTTTAAGGGAGATATAAAAGTTGATTGCTAACCGAATTATTCGTCTCATATTTTTGCGACAATAATTTACTATAAAAAAGGCGGCACCTCATTTTAGAAGTACCGCCGATAGAAGTAATAAAAGTTTACTTACTTCACAAGAGTCATGGAACGAGTAATTGAACGAGTAGGTGTTTCCAGGCGATAGAAATAGATTCCGCTTGTAAGACCATCAGCATTAAACGACACACTGTGCTCTCCGGAATTCCTGAATTCGTTAACCAGTGTTGCGACCTCCTGCCCAAGTGAATTGTAAACCCTTAACAGTACCTGTTCAGCATTATTCAGTTCAAAGGTGATGTTTGTTGTAGGGTTAAACGGGTTCGGATAGTTTTGCTTAAGGGCAATCTGCACCGGAAGTTCATCCTGTTCGATACTTGTAGCAAGAGGGTCATCGGGAGAATCACTCAGAATAATGTTATCAAGATAGATAACGATGTTATCACTAAGATCTACCGGATCTGCGAAATCAGGCATCACAGCTATAACGGGATATTCCCCTGCTGCATCGGGATAGTGAAATGTCATTGTTTCCCATTGCTCAGTGTGCTCTTGTGGTTCCATCGATTCAAACTCGAAATCCTCAGTTTGGTCACTGCCTTCAACTTTGAATCGTATTGGGCTTACCCTTGGTTTCCAAACCTGGTAGTGTGTATACTTCATATCATCCATCTCGAGTGGTTCGAACACGTTACTCCAGAACCCTCCCCAGGGATTTCCATCGTGTGCCCGGGTATATTGAAGAACATACTGACTGTCGTTGACCTCGTTTGGATCGGGATTCGCGACGACTTCGAAAGCATCTTCATCACTCACACTACCATCGGTCATATTGTTAATCGGAATGTGCACTTCGGGATCTTCGAAATCCTCAATTATTATGTAGTTCTGTGCAGTAGCCTGTTGAAGACTGAACACTGCCACTACAATTAAACTAAGAAGTAGCTTCGTTTTCATATTGCTCCTTATTTGTGTTTGGGTTGATTAATACACCGGAAGTTCACAACGAACTTTCATTACTGAAAAATTGAAGCAAACAAATCCGGTAGTTTTTAAAGTATTTGAAATTGACCTTCAATTGTGTCGGAAACGTCAGTACCTACATACACTCTCACTTCGCCCGGTTCTAATACGGGTTCAAGATTTTGATCCAGGTATTTTAACTGTTCGCCATGCAGTTCAAACTCAACTGTCCGGGTTTCTCCCGGCTGAAGGTATATCTTTTCAAAATCCCGGAGCAGTCGTACCGGCTGTGTTACACTTGCAACCATTTTTCGGGAATATAGCTGAACAGTTTCGTGGCCTGAACGGTCACCTGTATTGGTAACATCTACCATAATGGTGATGCTTCCATCTGCCCGGATTTCAGTATCGCTCAGGCGCATATTGTTGTAATCGAAAGTTGTATAGCTTAATCCATAACCAAAAGGAAACAAGGGATCATTGGGTGCATCAATAAACTTTGATGTATACCGTTCGTCCGGATCTATTGGCCGCCCTGTTTTTTTCTGATAATACACGTTAGGAATCTGCCCCACAGTGTAAGGCCAGCTAAAGGTTAGTTTTCCGCCGGGATTGTGGTCTCCAAATAATACAGAGCTGATTGCATCTCCGGTTCTTGTTCCGAGATAGAATGCATTTACGATGGCATCAACATTTTCGTTTGCCCAGTTAATATCGAGCGGCCTTCCGGCCATCAGAACAATCACTACGGGCGTTCCGGTTGCGTTTACAGCCTCTAAAAGTTCCTGCTGTGCTCCGGGAAGATTCATAGTTGTTCTTGATGCAGCTTCACCACTCATATGGCGGCCTTCACCCAAGGCCAGGATTACCACGTCTGAACTGTTTGCAAGCCTGACAGCTTCATCTATTCCATCGGTATTGTGATCAGTAAGGCTTAAAGGCACGCCTTCTTGAAATTGCAGATTTGTCGTTTCCGGAAGTGCATTTTTAAGCCCCTCAAGCAGTGACACATTATCAGTTGTTTCACCTGCAGCAGACCATGATCCCATTACATCATATTGATTATCACCAAGGGGTCCGATTAATGCGATGTTCTCAAGGTCTTTTGAGAGGGGCAAAAGGTTATTGTCGTTTTTCAGAAGCACAATCGATTTTTCTGCTACTTCAAGTGCAAAATCGAGAAAATCTTCACGCATAATTGTTGCAGCTTCTCTCTCGTAATCCGAATAACGGAATGGATCTTCAAAAAGCCCAAGCTCAAATTTCATATCCAGGATACGGGAAACGGCCATATCAACCTGCTGCTCACTTACGATTCCTTGCTCCACGAGACCCGGGAGTTCTTCCAGAAAAATATTGCTCATCATATCCATATCAATATTGGCATTAATTGCCAGTTCGGCTGCATGTGCTTCATCCCGTGCATATCCGTGCGGAATCATCTCCATGACGGCCGTATAATCGGTGACCACGAACCCGTCAAATCCCCATTCGTCGCGCAAAATAGTGTTGAAAAGAAACTGGCTACCGGTTGCCGGAACACCATCATACTCGTTAAATGCAGTCATAAAGGTTCGGACACCGGCATCCACTGCAGCTTTAAATGGCGGCAGATGAATCTCACGGAGAGTTCGTTCTGAAATATCAACGGTGTTATAATCACGGCCGGCTTCCGGCACACCATAAGCCGCAAAATGCTTGGCTGTAGCCATAACTGTATCCAGCTCATAGAGGTCATCTCCCTGGAATCCCTCAATTCTTGCTACACCAAAAAGTTTATTTAGCAGCGGATCTTCACCTGAACTTTCCACAATTCTGCCCCATCTTGGGTCGGGAGATATATCAATCATTGGTGTAAAGGTCCAGTGTAATCCTGCAGCGGTGGCTTCTTTTGCTGCAATTCTTGAGGCTTTTTTTATGAGATCGGGATCCCAGGTGGAAGCTTCAGCCAGAGGCACCGGGAAGATTGTCCGGTGGCCATGGATCACATCAAATGCAAAAAGCAGGGGAATTCCGAGCCGTGTTTCCTCTACCGCGATTCGCTGAAGATCGCGGGTGTGCTCTACTGTATGCGCATTGAAAACTCCTCCGAGCTGTGATTTCCCAATCATTTCCCTGTACTCTTCACTCAAGACAGGCCCTGTTTCGGCAAAACCGCTGCTGAGTAGGTTTAGCTGCCCTGCTTTCTCTTCCATTGTCATCAGAGCCAGAACGGAATCAACCTTTTTAGGATGTTTGAGCGGAGTTACCCTGATATTCGGATTTGCAGCCCGTAGTTCTGTCTTATCATCCGTGTAAACGGTTTCATGATTGTCAACCGAAAGCTGGAGTGAGTTAAGCAGAAAAAGACTCAGAGCTGGGATTGCAATGAGAATACTGATCCATTTTATTTTGTCCATTTTATAGAGATTTAATTGGGTTGATACATTCTGTTTGTGATTGTAAACTTTTGACCGTCCACAGCATTACTCTCAATCCATTTTACCGGCCGGCCTGTTAACTGATTCCATCCTTCATCGAGTGTTATTTTCCAAAAATGATGATCGGATCCTTTGTCGGCCACGAACCACATATCATCAGGAATTCCCATATGGGTTCCCCAGCCTCCATCACCGATATAGGTTACACCATCTTCGTGTATCTCTCCGTTTTTTACGGGATGAGTTCGTTTCATACGGTGGCCATGACCTTCATGAACCAAATCAACACCGTATTTCTCAAAAAGCGGAATCCAGTGTTCGTGCATCAGAGGCCTGCCGTATCGCGGTTTCTCCCAGTAGTGCTGCGAAGTTGCAAAAGCGTTTATATGATAGTGGGCTATTATCCATGGCCTGTCGCTATAGTTCTGTAAAGTTGTTTCAAGCCACTGTTTTTGTGCGCCATCGTGAGAACTGCGCACTTTGTGCGGTCCGCCTTCATAATAGCCGGTATCCTCAAACCAGTTCAGATCTTCATTAAAAGCAGAAGTATGACCGCTATCGAGTGTTAACAGTACAAAACCATCTCCATACTCCAAAGAGTAATACCTATGTGGATATGGTAGATTAAAGCGGTTAGCATAAAAAGCGGCATCCGTTTCAAAATCACCCATAATCCATCCTCTGACGTCGTGATTTCCCAAAGCCGGCAGTACAGGAACACGCCGCCCCTCATCGGTGATCATCAGATCGTGCCACTCGTTAAACCACGAATCCCATTCATTTTCAGCCATTCCACGCATAACTAAGTCGCCGGATATCAGGATAAATTCGGGGTCGAGCGTTGCCGCATGGCTCGTCATCTCTTTTCGTTCGGTAGTTTCAGACTGCGTATCAGCACCGGCAATAAAACTAAATGCTTTTCTTTCTGCAGGTGCTGTTCGAAAAGTGAAGGGTTCTGCATTACTATTGTCAGATTTGATTAAAACACTGTAGGTGGTTCCCGGTTTCAGTTCGGTCAATTCCACTGTATGCAGCCAAGCGGTAGTTTCAGCAAAGGTGTAGGTTTCGGCTTCCGCTGTTGAAACTCCATTTGCAGGTGTTGAGTGTTCATGGGTGAGCAGATCATCACCCTCGGTATAATAGAGCCTGTTATGTGAAACTCCGCCATATACCCGATTCCACTCGTTGCGATCGGGTAAAAGTTCTTTTTCAAAACCAACATTCTCAGTGTAGTGGTCCCAGTTATTGAGCAAAAACTGGTAGGCAAACCGGGAATCTCTGTTTGAGTAGTTTTTTACTCCAACAGCAAGCGCGAGAAAGGCCTCTTTGGGTGAGTCATATCCGGCCCCTTCCCAACCTTCTTCAATTAACTTCGTTCTGACATCAGTAAACCGGAGGCCTTCACCATACTTTTTTGCTGCCTCATCGATTTTCATCATTCCGTAAGTCAGGGCGTTAGGTTCATCTGTTCGCCATGTAATCGTCATACTTGTTTTTGTATCACCCTGCCAGGTTAGCACAATCTGTTCAGGCTTTTGCTCTGCATGCACACCGGTCCCGAGTGCCGGCAGTATGAACAGCAGCAAAACAAGATTAATATTGACAATTGGCCGGTTCATATTGAAAAGCTAAAGTGTTTTGATTCCATAGATATAGAAGGATTCGTAGAGCGGTACTTTCACTCCATCTTTGCGTGGAGGCATAAATGCGGAAAATGAGATAAATATCATGTACTCACCATCTTCCTGAAGGCCTGCCATTGAATCAGGAAGATTGTACCATATTTTATTCCATCCATCATGCAGCTCGTTTTCATTCCAATTTGTACCATCAACCCAGCTCCACCCTCCACCTGTAACATCCGCCATGCCAAGGAAAAAATGATCGGGGTTGATATAATTCTCTTCCGGCAGGTACACATTAATGCCAACTGAATCGCTGTCTATCCAACTACTCAGCCTTTTTCCATTTAGCGGCAATGCCAGGTTTGTATCATCTGAAGAACCGGATGGGACAACTTCAACTGATGCTTTTCCTGTTTTAAAATGATTTGAATTCAATTTAAAAATAGCACCCGTTCGGTCGTTGTCATATGTTGCAAGTTCCTCTTCGGTGTCCATTGTCCATAAATAATCAGTAAAGTGATTATCAGCAGTGCAGTGAACTATAAAAATCGGAATCAACACGGCACACAAAACAAAATAGTGTGATACAGTATGTTGGTTTTTATGATTCATAATGCTGTGTGCTCTTATTAAACGGCAAATAAGCAGCTATTTATACTGATACTGTGTTTTCTAAAATGCTGCTGTATTTACCAATTAGGATTCTGTTGAAGCCTGCCGTTACTCAAATCTATTTCGTTAGTTGGAATTGGGAACAGCTCGTGCTTCCCGACCACAAAGTTTTTTCCTAAAGCCTGCATTACTTCGGCAGCACGGCCCTGGCGTATCAAATCAAACCAGCGTTTTTGTTCCATTGCCAACTCAACTCTACGTTCATGCCAAATTGCATCCAGAAGGTTCTGGCCTGATGCCGTAACATCCGGAAGCAGTTCTTCGACCATTACATTAAATGACAGCTCCTCATTTTGCTGAGTAGTGCCTGTTACCTGAATTCGGATTATTTCAACCGGTACTGTTTCACCTGCTGACTGCTGATTCACTGCATCCAGAAATTCAGAGCGATTTGTAACTTCAATACCATTTACAGATTTGATTACATCCATTAATTCTGCCCGGGGACGGCCTCTGTCAAAACTATGTTCAAAAGGTTCTATTCCGGCCTGATCTGCAGGTCCGCCGCTGTTTGTAAATCTTGCGAATACACGAGAGTCTATATCATCCAGGTCAAGAGTATTTACAACAAGCGGAGCCATATTTTCCGGAATCAATCCAATTGTGTTTGTATTCCCCACCCTTGCCCGATCTCTTACCATATTGAGGTAATTTCGGGCTGCGGTTTCATTTCCTTCTCTGTAACTGGCTTCCGCTGCAATCAGAATCACATCCGCATATCGGATACGCCGAATATTTACGGGGCTGTTAGCGCGATCGCCTGAATGTGTAGAGGGAGCAAATGCTTTTTTGTTATAACGGTCGTCTACCATGGATGTATTTTCGACCACGGTGAGTCCAGAACCATCCGGAAGTTCTTCCCAGGGGGAGAGAATTGTTGCCTGCTGCCTCAGATCGCCTGTTTCATAGGCAGCATCCAGGTCGCGCGATGGGCGATTAAATCCCCAGCCCAGATTAGGCTGCCCCCTTACTCCCTGTACCTGGCCATACTGGCTGCCTGTTCCGCCTTCTTCACTGTCGGTTGCCTGAACCTCAAAAATCGATTCCGATGAATTCTCACCTGCTATTGTAAAAATTCCAAAGTAATCGGGCAGTAGTTCATATTCATTAGAGGTAATTACATCCTCTGCATATTGCAGGGCAAGCTCATAGTTTTCCAGATACAGGTATACCCTTGCAAGCAGTGAACTGGCAGCTCCCCTGGTTGCCCTGCCCAGATCGGACGATGAGTATTCCGACTTATAGGGAAGGTTTTCAATTGCAATCTCAAGATCATCAATTATTTGTGCATATACCGCATCAGCAGATGCACGTTCCTGGTCATACTCGTCAGGAGATAATGGGCTTGTAAAAAGAGGCACACCACCATAACCGCGAACAAGATTGAAATAGTAGTAGGCTCTTAGAAATTGGTTTTCAGCTACAAGGCGATCTCTAAGTACCGTATTCATATCGATACCCGGGATATTCTGTATCGCTGTATTCGTGCGGAAAATACCCTGATAATTTCCGTTCCACCATTCATTAACATCCCCGCTTCCCGCATCAAATGTTAAATTCTCAAGCTCTAAAAGCTGTGAGGCATCGGTGGGTGTGCTTCCTTTTGTGGCATCATCCGAAATCATATCTGTTAGCCCCAGATAGGAAAACACATGCAGGTTCCAGTCGCGCAGCTTTTGATAGCTTGCATTTGTAGCTTGTATGGCATGCTCTTCTGTTTGGAAAAAGTTTTCACTTGTCTGCTGACCAAGTGGCTTTTTATTCACTATATCACTGCAGGAACTGAATCCAAACAATACAGTGAATCCTAAAAGAGCGACTATAATTACTGTTGGTTTAAGCCGGTATGATCTTGAATCTTCCATCGTATTAAATTTTTTTAGGCTGTTATTTTTTTTGGTCATTTTGCCTGGATTAAAAGGATGCGTTGATACCAAAGGTGATGGTTCTGGCAAATGGATAAAATGCAGCATCAATACCTGTATCAATTACAGATCCGCTGGTAACTTCAGGGGTGTATCCGTCATATCCGGTTAGTGTAAACAGGTTGTTGCCATTTGCATATACCCTTAAATTTCGCAGCCCAAGCCTGCTTGTAACTTCGGGGCTCAGTGTGTAGCCAACAGTCAGGTTTTGCAGTTTCAGGAAACTCCCATCCTCTATGAAAAAGTCTGAAACATTGTAGTTGTGGCCTCCATTTGTAATTCTTGGATAAGAGTTTGTAGATCCTTCACCTGTCCATCGGTTCAGGGCCGACTTTTCGAAATTAGGAGTTCCGAACCGGGCCTGTTTTTTGGCGTTATAGATTTTGTTTCCATACTGGCCTGTAAACCCGGCGTTGATGTCAAAACCCCGATATCCGGCCTCAAAGTTAAAAGAGAAGAGATAGTCTGGAATGGGTGAACCCAGGAATGTGCGGTCGTCTGTGGTTATTTCCCCGTCTCCGGTGAGATCTCTAAACCTGATATCACCAGGCTGCTCATTTCCCATTAATGGGCCTGCGTCTATTTCATCCTGGTTTTGAAAGATACCGTCCATCTGGTATCCAAAGAAAGACCCTATCGGCTGGCCAACCACAGTTTTTGTTGCCAGCATTCCGCCAACTCCTACGCCACCGCCGAATATATCTTCGTTTCCGCGACCCAGCGACAGTACTTCATTATTAATTGTTGTGGCATTTACCCCAATTCCATAAAAGAAATTTCCGTGGGTATCTGACCAGTTAAGTGTTAATTCAAGTCCATGGTTCTTCACCTCTGCAGCATTTATGAAAGGAGAAGGAGTTGCCCCCACGTAGCCCGGAATCGGTACACGAACCAGGATACCATCGGTTACCCGATCATAATACTCAAACTCACCTCTCAGTCTGCTATCGAAAAATTCCATTTCAATTCCCAGGTTAAGCTGAGTGGTTTCTTCCCAGCGGATTTGCGGATTGGCAGGGCTGATCGGGAGTGCTCCAAAATTCACACTCTCATCCGCACCAAATATTGCATTCAGATTTCCGCTTACCGTTGCTGTACCGGGATAAAAATCTATTTTATCATTTCCGGTTACACCCCAGCTTCCCCGAAGTTTTAATTGAGTTAACCAATCGGGATCGGGCATAAAATTTTCTTCGGAGATTATCCAGCCTAATGCAAATGAAGGAAACCAGCCGTACCGGTTATCAGCGCCAAACCTTGAGGAACCATCCCGCCGAATTGTAGCCGTTGCCAGATAACGTTCTCTGTAGTTGTAATTGATCCGCCCCAGGAAAGACTCCATTCCCCATGATCCGGCTGAGTTGCTATTGGAAACTCCTTCGCTGTCATCTCCGGCATTTAAATACCAGAGTGATGGATCATCACCCACAATTCCAATTCTGCCGCCACTCAGATTTTCGGTTTCAAATTCTTCAATTGTGTAACCGATGAGTGCATCAATTCTGTGATTACGAATTTGCTCCTGGTAATTCAGAGTGTTTTCCCACAGGATATTTGTAGAAAAGTTGTTAAATACACTCAGAGAAGTTTGGTCACTATTTTGAATAGGAGATACAAAATAGATCGGAGAGTAATTTCTTCCCTCTGTCCGGTTGGCATCTAATCCAAAATTGCTTCTGAACTGGAAAAAATCCAGGAAATAAATATTCGCAAAAACATTTCCTGTAATTCTGTTACGGGTATTTTCATTATTACTGTTATACTCGAACTGCGCAACCGGATTTCCTACCGAAGCTCTCACATCCGTAGGGGAGTAGTCTCCATCTTCAGTAAATACAGGAATAGTTGGATCGCCCCGATAAGCTGAGCCTACTACACCGGGTGCATTTTGATATGATTCATATACAAGAGCGAGATTATGGCCAATCTGGAAATCATCGGTAACGTAATAATCATTATTCAGCCGAAGTGAAATTCTGTCGAGGTAGTTTTCATGGATAATTCCATCCTGTGTGGAATAGCTTGCACTTACATTAAAAGAAGTTCTTTCGGTTCCGCCTGATGCTGAAACATTCAGGTTTTGGATCGGTGCTGTTCTGAATATCTGGTTTTGCCAGTTGGTTCCCTCCCCAAACTCATCAGGGTCTTCAAATGGCTGTACATTTCCCTCATTTACTGCCACTTCGTTGGCAAGTGTAGCATATTCCTGCGCATTAGTTACAGGAACGGTGCGCGCAACATTTTGAAATCCGCGGTAATAGTTGATTGAAAACTCTGTAGGACGCTCAAGCCCTGCTCTTTTGGTTGTTATCAGGATTACACCATTGGCTCCCCTCGCACCGTATATTGCCGTGGCCGATGCATCTTTTAGAATATCTACCGATTCAATATCATTCGCGTTCAGAAAATTGATGTTATCGGTTGTCATTCCATCTACTACAAACAGAGGAGATGCATCTCCAAGGGTTCCCACGCCCCGTATTCTTATCACTGAACCGGCACCGGGTGCTCCGGAGGCAGGCGTTACCTGAACCCCGGCTGCAACTCCCTGCAAAGCCTGATCTACCGATTGTGTTGCGATACGGGAGATTCGGTCACCTTCAACACGGGAAACAGAACCGGTTACATCTCTGCGGCGTTGTGTTCCATAACCAACTACTACCAAATCTTCGCCCACAAGCTCCATTTCAGAAAGGGCAACATTAATTTCACTCCTTCCATCAACATCAACCCGCTTCGTTTGGTATCCAATAAATGAGAATACGAGAGTTTGATCTGATGATGGGATGGTTAGCTGATATCGGCCATCCGGGCCGGTTGATGTTCCGATGGTGGTTCCTTCTATAAAAACATTTACGCCGGGCATTGGCTCTTCTGTAGCCTCATCAGTTACTACGCCTTCAACCTGATGCTGAGCCGAAAGCAGGGAAGCGCTTCCGGTGATAAGAAAAAGTAAGATTAAAGTGGTGGTAAAAGTAATTAGCGATTGTATCCTGTTTTCCATAGCTGCCTCAAAATTCTGGTTAATTAGATTGTTTTGAAGTTAGATGAAATGCAGATTATTATGAGAGTAAGGGATGTTTTATGCAAAAAATTTAATTTTTTGCATAATCTTGCAAATTCAACTTATTCAAAACTGTCTTTAAATCACACTTTGCAATGCAACTCATGCTGTATTGTAATGCAAAAATGTGGATTTTAAAAGAAATTCAATAAATAAATTCACTCTTAACGTTTCTGTAATGTGCAATAAAAGAATAACTCAACATTTTTTGCACTTTTCGTTTGCATTACTTTATTTATCTTCGATGCAGGGTATTTGAAAAAGTTCTTAATTGGTTAATTAATCAATGTATTCTTAAATCTGATCTCCTCCTTGGTTCTGCTCACTCACTGTAATATCAATCTGACACTGCTAAATATTCTGCCATCACGTAAACAAATCACTCCTTAAGTAAACTTAATGATGAAATTGAGACCTCATATATATCGCTGTTTTAGTTTAATCCTGATCTTTTTCATACCACTTATACTATTCCAATCGTGTAATGAAGATTCAGGTCAGGTAACTGAGCAGCAGGAATTTTCAGATGAAGAGTTGCTTGATATTGTTCAGGAAGCCACTTTCCAATACTTTTGGGATGGTGCTGAGCCCAATTCCGGTATGGCTCGTGAACGGTACCACATGGATGGTGAATATCCGCTGGATGACCGGGATGTAGTGACAGCCGGTGGTTCAGGTTTTGGACTTATGGCTATTATAGTTGGTGCGGAAAGAGGTTTTATTACCCGGGAGCAAGCTGTGGAGCGCTTCGAGCGGATAGTCACATTTCTTGAAGATGCTGACAGATTTCAGGGCGTTTGGCCCCACTGGATGCATGGTGAGACGGGTGAAGCACAAGCGTTCAGCCCGAATGATGACGGAGCTGACCTGGTAGAAACTGCACTTTTGGCGCAGGGGTTACTCACAGTTAAGCAGTACCTGATTGATGGCACAGATAAAGAACAGGAAATTGCAGAACGAATCGATAACATCTGGCGGGAAATTGAATGGAACTGGCATACAAGGGACGGGGAAAACGTTTTGTACTGGCACTGGTCACCCAATCATGGCTGGGAAATGGATCACCCTATTCACGGATACGATGAAGCATTGATTACCTATGTGCTGGCTGCGTCTTCTCCAACTCATCCTATCGACCCGGAAGTTTACCACGAGGGCTGGGCCCGTGGCGGGGATATTGTGCTCGAAAATCATGAGGCATATGGTTACTCGCTTCCATTGAAACATAACGGAGCTGAAGATTATAGCGGTCCGTTGTTTTGGGCGCATTACTCATATTTAGGGCTGGATCCCAGGAATCTTGAAGACAGATATGCTAATTATTGGGAAAACAATCGTAATCACACACTTATTCACTACGAATATGCTAAAGAAAATCCTTATGATTTCAAGGGGTATGGCGAAAATCTATGGGGATTTACATCAAGTTATTCAATAGATGGCTATGCAGGTCACAAACCCCATGTAGTTGATCATGGTGTCATCAGCCCAACAGCAGCACTTTCATCTTTTCCTTACACACCTGATGAATCGATGAAGATGCTCAGGTATCTGTATGAGAATCATCGTGATAAGCTTTTTGGCCCGTATGGGTTTTATGACGCTTTTAGTTTTGAACACGATTGGTTTCCTGAACGCTATCTTGCAATCGATCAGGGTCCAATAGTGGTTATGATTGAAAACCACAGAACCGGGCTTCTGTGGGATCTTTTCATGACAAATGAAGATGTCCTTAACGGTTTGGAACGGCTGGATTTTTCCTGGTAATGTTGCCTGCAGAATACCGGATGTAGCTCTGACTGACCTGCTGCTTCCTTCTGCAATACAACCCTACATCTCTAGCTTTAAGGCTGCTGAGTTAATAAAACAGATGCTAAGTGGTTTCGCGATGAGAGACTGATACAGGCACAAAACTCAGCATATTTGAATCGAGATCTGTTTGCTGAATTCTCTCATATAAAGCTTTTATGGTAGCATCACCAAGCTTTTGATAGTCAGTATGAATTGATGAGATTTTCGGATAGGTAAATAGGTTGTTGGGAAGATCATCATAGCCGATTATTGCAACATCTTCCGGAATATCAAACTCACTTTCTTTGGCTGATTGAAGAAAGCCATACGCCATGCTGTCGTTGCTTGCAAAAATTGCTTCCGGTAATTCGGTTGCATTTTTAAAGGTTTCAAATGCTTTAACGCCGGAATTAAATGTGAAATCTCCATTGCAAACCCAAACAAGCTCCATCTTATTTTGCTGTTGAATATAATCATTGAACCCATTTCTCCTGAATCTTGATTCGGATCTTACAGAAGGCCCCAGAATGATACCAACTTTGTCATATCCTTGATGGAAAAAATGATCAGCCGCTAAAAACCCGCCTGAATAACTATCGAACGTAACGGTAGGAAATATCGGGTTTTCTATAAGAGAGTTTGAAACAATCGGGTATTTATTTGGCAGCATGGAGCGAATTTTTTCATACCCCTCTCTTCTGAGCTCCGGCACGAAGAGTATTATTCCGTCATAGTATTCAGATGACATGTTTTTTATAACCTTCAAAAGTTCCTTTTCATGATTTTCTACGGCTGTCAGAAATAATCGTGCATCATTTTGCCTGGCCGATTTATTTAAACCGTGGAAAAAACTTGAATAAAACTCCCCTTCATGAAAACCGGTACCCACAAGTGCAATATTCAGAGTATCACTGGATGAAGTTGTTTTGCTCTTCGTTAATTTATAATCAAGCTTCTCTGCACTTTCTAAAACTTTCTTTTGAGTTTTTACGCTGATCTTATCCGATCCATTTAAAACTCTTGAAACAGTTGAGACCGAAAAACCGGTATCGTCGGCTATATCTTTAAGTACTACTTTCATACTCTGCTATTCAGGTTTGCAATAATAATCCGTCTATATAACTATCCGCGCATCAGCGGTCGGGTACAGTCGTCTTTTGTTATTACACTAATTTTTGTAGTCAAAAACAAAGTCTCAGGTATTAACAAGGTTTTTCCCATCTCGGAAAATCGACCAAAAATAGAAAGGTTGTCAGAATTTCCATATTTGCTTAATTGGATAACAACCTTTGAGTTGCACAAACATTGCATTATCAAGTGATTAAGAAATTAAACTATTTGCACAAACACAAACGGTTAAAAAAATTGATAATTCTATAAATAAAGCCAAAATCTCAATATAATCAGGGGATACAGATATATTAACCGAATGATTTTATGCAAAAATTAGGCATTATGGAAGATCTTTTGCATTTTTATTTTGCACACGAAATCCCAACCCACTCAGTTTTCCAGGTGTAGCCGAAAAACTACCTTGATTTAGAATCTTCACATTTCGGTTGAGGCTGAAATTGAACTCGAACAGTAATTATATGGGTCTGTCAGGGTACACACCTATTCTGTGACTCAATGCAAAGGAAGTTAATTTTATTGCGATACAAATTCTTATGAATACATCACGAAACATCTCAAGTATTATCCTTTTGTTTTTTCTTTTTACAGCAGGTGCTGTTTTTACTACTTCCTGCAGTGATACCACTTCGGTTAATGATTCTGATATCGTTAATGGCAACGGAGATAATGGAAACGGAAATGGTAATGGTAATGGCCAGATTACTGATGATGAACTGCTTGACATAGTTCAGGAGGCAACTTTTAAATATTTTTGGGATGGGGCAGAACCCAACTCAGGCATGGCACGCGAGCGGTATCATCTCGA
>SL_3KL_010_SEDDRAFT_10003000_pt1 | contig 15365 bp, 10 predicted proteins | sample SodLakKL_010_SED_2_FD_10381 | JGI IMG/M metagenome (IMG submission 10381)
TGGCCGCGGCGAATATCCGCGGCCTGTTCAACTACTGCCTTGATTATGAATGGCGGTCACAGGCGGTGGGTTTTCCCTACATCAGAAAAAATACTGGTCAGGCCATGAGGCTGCTCAAGCCCGGCAAAAAATCTTTGACTTACTCACTGCTTACAGCGTTTCGTTTTATGCATAATTCCAGGGAAGAATGGCAGGCAAGACTCTTTGCAAGACCTGTCATGGAAAAAATCAAAGCCAGAAGCGTTATCCACGGATTTGACCGGCTGATGGAAGTTCAAAAATCTGGACGAGGGCTTGTCATGGTGTCCTGTCATCTCGACAGTTTCTGCATGGGTATGGTTCTTTTGGGTATGAACGGCCTGACAATCAACTGCGTAAACACAAAAGCCGGAGTGGAAGATCCCAGGATACATCCCATGGTCACCAGGTTTTTAAAGACTAAATACACAAACATGGAAAGGTTGATGTCCGGCAGAATGGAGTATCATGAAACAAACATGGATTATTTTTACAAGGCTTTGAAAAGGGCTGAAGCAGTAGCCCTCATGGGGGATGTGCCGGGCAGCAAATCCACGGTATTTCTTGATTTTGCTGGAAAAAGAATACAGCTTCCCCTCGGTGCCTGGCACATGGCCGTAAGAACAGACAGCCTGCTGTCCGGCTATGTTTGTCTGATGACCAAACCTGGCAGATACGAAGTAAGAATTCTGACTCCTTTTGAGCCTGATCCGCAAAGCCCTGAGGGCTCCATGAAGCCGGTATATGCTTTCCTTGAAGAGCAGATCAGGGCCAAACCAGCCAGATGGATTGCTGCGGATTTGACGGCAGCTTATCATGACTCCCCGGGTTAGATTCACCGCAGTGACCTGGTCTTTTCCAGGGCACAGCCTGTATTTTTTTAAAGTCCGGCGGATAAGAGACTATGAATATACAAGATAATAAAATTAAAATAAGCATTGTCATACCCTGCCTGAACGAGGAAGAGACCCTTCCTTTCTGTATCCGTGAAGCTTTCCAGGCACTGGAGGATAATAATGTCCCTGGGGAAGTCCTTATAGCCGACAACGGGAGTACCGACAGTTCGGTGGAAACGGCCTTGAACATGGGTGCCAGGGTGGTTCACGTGCCTGAGAAGGGTTACGGCAATGCCCTGCAGGGCGGGATAAATGAGGCCAGGGGAGAATATGTTCTCATGGGTGATGCTGACGGAAGCTATGACTTCAGGGATCTGCCCAAATTTCTGCAAAGCCTGGAACGAGGGAATGATCTTGTTATGGGATGCAGACTGCCCAAGGGAGGAGGGCGGATCGAAAAAAATGCCATGCCCTGGAAACATCGCTGGATTGGAAATCCCGCTCTGTCTTTTATCGGAAAGCTTTTCTTTTCTTCCCCTGTTGATGATTTTCACTGTGGTTTGAGGGCCTTTCGCAGGCAGTCCATTCTGGCTTTGAATCTTCAGACATCAGGAATGGAGTTTGCCTCAGAGATGGTCATCAAGGCATCTCTGAACGACCTGAAAATAACCCAGGTCCCGGTTACGCTCAGGCGGGACAGAAGATCCAGGCCCCCTCATCTGAGAAGCTGGCGGGACGGCTGGAGACACCTTCGCTTCATGCTTCTGTACTCTCCATTGTGGCTCTTTATCCTGCCGGGACTGATCCTGACCGTCTTCAGCCTGATCAGCTTCCTGGTTCTGCTTCCCGGTCCTTTAAGCATTAATTCAGTGAACTTTGACGTCAATACTTTACTGGTCATGGGCACCATGACCCTGGTGGGCTATCAGTTCCTCGCACTCGGGGTTTTTATCAAGGCCTATGCCGTCACTTCAGGCCTTCATCCCAGGGGTGAGATATGGAAAAAACTGGTCAGGGGCAGGATCGTGGAATGGGGTATAATTATTGGTCTGGCCATCATGCTCGCCGGAGTAGTCTGGCTCCTGATGGCTGTTCTGCAATGGAAGGAGGCCGGGTTCGGCCCACTGTCATACCAGGAAAGCCTGCGCATGGTTATTCCTGCGGTAATAATCATCGGGCTGGGGGTTCAGACCATGTTTTACGGCTTTGCCCTGGCTGTCCTTGGATTTAAAAAATAAGTGATTTACAAAAAATGCCCATGGAACAGAAAAGTTCCTGTTTTCAGGACCCGGTCCAGTCCAGCTGCCAGAAGGTAACTTACAACAGACTGTTCTGGATTTCAGTCATTGCCGGGTCACTGATTAAGCTATGGCTGGTGTCGGCACAGAATTTATCCGCATTTGGAGGGGCGGTCCAGGATGAGCAGCTCTATATATTCCTGGCTAACTCCATTGTGCAGGGAAACTGGCTGGGAGACTATAACAACCTGACTCTGGTCAAGGGTCCCTTTTATCCTCTATTTATTGCCTTTTCCTTTCTTGCAGGCCTGCCTCTGATCTTTTCTCAGCATATTCTGTACATACTTTCCTGTCTTGTGTTCGTCCTGGCCGTATCTCCTGTTATAAAAAACAGACATGTTCTGGTTCTGATATTTTTGATCATACTTTTCAATCCGGTAACTTTTGCAGCCGATGTCATGCCCAGGGCTCTGCGGGACGCAATATATCCCTCGCTGGTCCTTGTTCTCTGGTCATGCGCGGCCGGGCTTCTTTTAAGATATGAACGCTCTATAAAAAATTTGTTGTTATGGAGCCTGGGGCTTGGTACTTCATTATCCTTTCTATGGCTGACCCGTGAAGAGGGAGTATGGATTTTACCGGCCATGATCATGCTGACCGCAGTCACAGGTTATGCCGTCATCAAGTCATCGGCAGAGAGACGGTTTATCCGGCTGATTATTATAATTTTCCCCTACCTGATCCTGTTGTCGTCCATTTCCATAATAAGTGCCGTCAACTACCGCTACTACGGTGTGTATGAAACCGTGGATATTAAATCAAAGGAATTTAAAGCGGCGTATGGAGCCCTTTCCAGGGTAGAAACCCCCCAGGATCATGTTTTTCTACCTGTTCCGGAACACGCAAGGCAAAAAATATATCAAATAAGCCCGTCATTCGCGGAGTTGCAGCCATATCTGGATAAGTCCATTGCACATTGGTCAGAAATGCTCTGCCGCTCTGCCAAGCTGGCTGATATCCTGCCCCACTTCGATAAAAGAGGATTTGAGAACCTTTTTGAAGTTGCCTGCCAGGACATTGCAGGAGGATGGTTTCTCTGGGCTTTTCGAGAATCTGTATCTTCTGCCGGTTATTATTCCAGCGCGCCGTCAGCACGGGACTACTACAGAAAACTGGGCCGGGAGATTAATGATGCATGCGCGGCAGGCACACTTGAGTGTACCCCCCCTAGAAACACTCTGGCTCCCAGACCTCGTAAAGAAATAATTCCGCCATTTCTGGACAGTCTAAAGAGAGCCTTGAAAACAGTTGTGTACATGGAAGGGATCATTGCCCATCCTCACCCGAGTACCGGTTCCAAAGAGAACCTCAGGATGTTCGAAGATATTACCCGCAACAGATTGAATGGCCTCTGCGCGGCTACAGGAGTAATTCATTATTCTGGAATAAATGTAAGTGATGTTTCTATTGCCGGCGTAAAGGGAAATTACACAAACGGTGTAGTTTACTGGGGAAGCAGGAATGTCCCAAATCCATATCTTCCTTCCATAAAAGAAAAAACATCAAATAATAAAGACGTTTACTTCGAAGCCAGATTCAACTGTCTCCCAAGACAATATTTGGTAGTTGAATACGCAGATGGCTCTATAGAAAGTTTGCCAATAACAAGTCAATATTCACCTGACCATAAATTGCATGGAAGTATTGAAATATCTTTAAGGTACGACGAAAACATTCTAAACAATCAGATAAATATGAATTTCTATAAAATATCAGCGCTTCAGTACTTGGCAGATTTATATTCAATTTTTAATAAATACATTACAGTTATTTCATTTTTCATTCTTTGTATTTTTATAGTGAAAAAAAATTTTTTCAGCAGGATAAATATGTTATCTTTTTCTCTTATTATCCTCATTGCAACCAGAATGCTGATTTTATGTTATATAGACGTCACTTCATTCCCTGCTGTTAATGTTCAGTATTTTTCTTCGGTGTATACACTTGTTTTGGCGTTCAATTGTTTTGTGATATCTTCTTATGGCCGAATTATTTATAATAATTATCTGAGAGCTTATTTTCAAAGAGGATGAAGCCTCAGTCTGTCATCCAGATCCATTATATTTTCTTAGCATCTACCTTATCAAAATTATGAGTACTGTCCGTCCAGACACCACTGCTGTGGTAGTCAACTATTTTTCAGCCGGATATACCCTTCATGCGGTGGAATCAATTCTGTCCTCTCCCTCATCCGGCAGAGTCAGGGTGGTCGTGGTGGACAACAGTTGTGACCCGGAGGAGAACAGGATTCTGCGCTCAGGTCTGCCTTCTCAGGTCCAATTGATGTTTAAGAATGAAAACATCGGCTTCGGTAGAGCCTGCAACGAGGTTTTCGCTAATTCGGATGATCCGCTTTTTCTCCTTCTGAATCCCGATGCCCTTTTGATCGGTGACAGCCTAAAACGCCTGCAGGACATACTTATGGCCGATTCCAAGATCGGGGCTGTCAGTCCTCAGGCTTTCTGGGATGAAGAATTCAGGTTCTACATTCCCCCGGCTCATATCCCTGTTCTTTTTTTTCTCCAGCCTGAATTGGCAAGGCTGGGGCTGGATTCAGCATGGTACCGTATGGTGTCCTGGATGTGGCGAAGATACAGTTACAAGGTCTGGTCCTCAAACAGGCCGGTATATGTCAAAAATCTGTGCGGTGGTCATGTGCTTTTAAAGCGACGGGCGGTGATTGATTCAGGTGGTCTTTTTGATCCTCGATTTTTTCTCTACTTTGAGGATACCGATTTGTTTATGCGCATGAGAAGGGCTGGACACAGGCTGGTTATCGATCCAGGCTCCAGGGCCGTGCACCATTATGACCAGTGCGACGCCGGGAACCGGCCAAGGAAACGTCAAATGATGGTTGAGGCCCATGACCTTTTTTACAGGAAGAATGTCAGAAGATCTCATGTTTTCTGGAAAAGGGTATTAAATCATTGCAGCAACAGGACTATGGCATCGGAACAGAGAGTAACGAAAATTCTTGATGATCCAGGCTGCATCAGAGTTCCATCGGACCTGGCAGGAAAACCCTGGGTTTTTGAGTGGAGTCCCAATCCGGACTTCATTCCTTCCGTGGGTTATTTCGGGCAAGGAAAGGAATTTTTCTTCCCTGACACCTGTCTGAATAAACTGGCTCCAGGAACTTATTATATGCGCTTCGGAGAACGCAAAAGCTGGGCCAGCAGAAAGGATATCCTTTGCTGGGTGAAGCGTTAATTAAACTTGCTCAAGTTGAGACATGGTGATATTAGCCCTTTTTTTCAGGTCTTTAAAACCCTGATCAGGAATGATAAGCTCCTAGGGGCCTGTCCTGAACCATTGTAAAAGGTGTCCGGGTGGTGAAAGGTAATACTGATATTTACAGCCGGCTCAAATTCAGACCCTATGAAGATGATGACCAACCCAGGATAATTCAGCTCTGGGAAAAGGCTTTCTCTAAAAGTATGCCGGTCAGCGTATGGAGATGGAAATTCCACGATAATCCATACGGAAGACAAATGATGACCTGTTTTTGCCAAGACGAGCCAGTGGCCCTTTATGCCGGAATCCCCTATGATGGGAATTACCTGGGCAGGAAAGTACCTTTTACCCATCTTATGGACAGCATGACACATCCTGAATTCAGGGGCATGGGAATTTTTGTGCAGACCTATGAACACTTTCTGAATGAGTACGGAGGGACTAAAACCAAGGCCTTTCATTACGGTCTGCCGGGACGTTATCACTTTCAACTGGCGAAAAAATACATGAGCTACCAGGAATTTCCAGGAGGTCAATCGTATCTGAAGGCCCGGGTCTCAACGCTCTCCAGCCTTAAAAAGGGTTATCTGTGTAATGTCCGGAAGCTGGAAAGTTTCGTACCGGTCTTTGACCATCTGCAAAAAAGGCTTGCCAGGCACTTTCCTTTCGCTGCCAGAAGAGACAACAAATTCATCAAGTGGAGATTTTTTGATCATCCAGAAAATAATTATCTCATCTATATTTACAGAAACATGCTGGGAAAAATTAAAGGTTACGCTGCAGTGCTTCAGCAAGGAGGCAGGGCAACGCTTTCAGATTGTTATGTTGCACCTGAAAGAAAAATTATCAGAACATTGCTCAACAAAATAGGTCAGGACCTTGAGAAAAGGGGCTGTGCAGATGTTCAGACCTGGCTTCCTGCCAGGCATTTCATAACCGGTTTTCTGCTTGAATGTGGTTTTTATGCTGATTCCGAGCCAACGGGTTTCACTCCCATATGGCTCAAAAAAAAATACTGTCCCGAATACGAGGATGCCGCCAAAAATGTTTTTTTCAGCATGGCTGACGGCGATCTGTTTTAGGGTACAGGGATGCAAATGCTGGAAGAAAAAGATCTCATACCCTACCAAACCTCGGACATCCCTCCCGGACCCTGGCTGATCTTCGCGCCTCACCCCGACGACGAGGTCCTGGGAATGGGCGGAAGCATGGCCCTGGCCTCAAAACTGGGCATCAAAATGGAAGTGGTGCTCATGACCGGAGGAGAAGGTGCAGGAGACCCGGATGTCCGCCGTCAGGAAAGCCTCTGCGCAGGTGAAATTCTAAAGGTCAACAGATACCATTTCTGGTCTTTGCCTGACCGGGGAGTCGGCCAGACTGGAATCGGCCTTGAAGACTTGCGACCTATAATGGAAGATCTCAAGCCGGAAACTGTTTTTCTTCCAGGCATCCAGGAATTTCATCCGGATCACAGGGCGGCTTCAATGATTATCCGATCCCTCCTTCAAAAGCTCAATTTTTCCGGAAGTGTCTGGTTTTATGAAATCAGCCGCCAGAACGAGGCCAATACCTTGGTAGATATCAGCCCGGTGCTTGAGAGAAAGATCAAGGCCATAGAATGCTACACATCTCAACTCGTTCAAAATGATTATCAGAGGCTTGCTCTGGGCATCAATGCGGGCAGGGCATATACACTGCCGGCAGAAGTGACCTATGCCGAGGCTTTCTGGGCATGTGCATCTTTTTTGGATGACCCGGATTCCCTGACTGCGCAGTACAACGCTCTTTACCGCTACCGGACAAGCAGGCCTGTTCATGATGATCCTCTTGTTTCTGTAGTTGTCAGGACCAAAAACCGGGTCAGGCTTCTTCATGAGGCCATATACAGCATTGCCCAGCAATCATACCGGCCTGTTGAGATAATCGTGGTCAATGACGCTGGGATGTCCTTTGCTGTCGAAGATCTTCGCAGGACGGCATCTGATATTGAAATAAAATATTTTGAACACCAGACAGGTATGGGCAGGGCTGCCGCGGCTAACACCGGGATCAGCGAGGCCAGCGGGGAATACGTCTGCTTTCTTGACGATGATGATCTGTTCTACCCCTCTGCACTTGAAACACTAATTTTTCATGCCGGCCTGGAAAAGATTGTTCATGCCAGAGCCAGGTGCGTGACCTACGGACCCAAGGGAGAGACAGACCCTGAAAGCATAGTCTTTCTTGGCGAGCCAGCGGAACTTGGCAGACTGATTCTTCAGAACTACATTCCCTTCAATACTGTCTGCGTTCCTCTGAATATACTCAAAAACGTCGGACCATTGGATACTGATCTGGAAATATACGAAGACTGGGATCTGATGATCAGGCTTGCCTCAAAATATGAAATGCAGTTTATCGATGCCGTGGTATCTGAATACCGTATCCTGGGCAGCGCCACCTATACCGGCAAGGGGGGTATCCGAAAGCAGAAGCATTACCGGGAGAAGGTTCTGGCCAAACATCTGGACCGGGTTTCAGCGGCCGACATTCTGGAGTTTGTTCAGGATTCAGTGGATAAAGTTGTCCTGGCCAAGGAAAGGATCATAAATCTGCTGCGAGATGAGGTTCAGCAAAAAGAGAATGAAAAGGATCACCTTTTAAGAGTAATCAAGGATAAGGACCTGGAAATCACCAGGTTTGGGGAATATGTAAAAGAACTGCAATCCGAAATCACAAGTCTCAGAGAAAAACTTACCGACAAAGACGCCAGGCTTGTAACCATGGAGGACATGACTTCTGTGTATTCCGAGCTGAGTCTGCTGAGAAAATCACTTCAGGCCCGAGACAATGAAGTGCTTTCCTGCAACGAAAACTTATCAGCCCTGACCAGCCACCTCAACACTCAGCTTGAAAGCATAAAGGAAAAAGACAGCAGGATTCTGGATTTGAATGAAAACCTGACCGCACTGTATTTACAGCTGGACAATCTGCGCAATGCTGACAAGACCAAGGACGAAAAGATTCTTGACCTCCAGGCGGAGATATCGGATTTAAAAGATGACAGGCTTGATCTGCAGACAAAGCTTGACGCGGTCTTTTCTTCCACATCCTGGAAAATTACCCGCCCAGTAAGAAAAACCAGAGACCTTTTCAGATTCAGGAAATGATTTCAAACCGTATTCCAAAACTTCCCCATGTCGAGATTATGGTCCTCAATTATAACGGAGAGGATTATCTGGGTGAATGCATTGAATCACTTTTCAGAACAGACTACCCGGATTATTCAGTCATGGTCATTGACAACGATTCGGCGGACGGGAGTATGGATCTGATCAGATCAAGATATCCCAGTGTTATTACCATTGAAAATAAGGAAAACCTGGGATTTGGAAAAGCTTACCATCTGGCCATAAGGGACAGCAGTTCTGAGTTTTTTGTTCTCCTGAACAATGATACCAAGGTTGAGCCAGGCTGGCTGAGGCCCCTGGTCAGGGCAATGCTGACTGATGACCGGATGGCCGCGGCTTCCTCCAAGCTTTTGTTCATGGATCATCCCCGGGTGATCAATCATGCCGGAGGAGGAATGAACTTCATCGGACTGGGTTTTGACCTGGGGATGTTTGACCCTGACGGTGATGAATACCTGTCGCTCAGGGAGGTATTCTTCCCCTCAGGAGCAGCCTGCCTGATACGCAAAAGCGCTTACAAAGAATGCCGAGGTTTTGATTCCCGGTTCTTCATGTATCATGAAGACGTGGACCTGGGATGGCGTTTTCAGCTAATGGGATACAGGGTCTGCTGCATTCCTGAATCAAGGGTTTACCACGCTTTTGGAGGTTCGTCTCTGAAATTTTCAGACATGTCCTTCAGAAATAATCTGGGGTACAGGCATGCTCTGCGCAGCCTCGTCAAGAACTACGAACCGGCCAACCTTGCCAGATACCTGCCTCTGCTTGCGGCCCTCGGAATCCGGTCGTATTTCCGGGACAGGTCCATTAATTTTCCACGGTGTCTGCTCTGGAACCTGCGCTATTTTCCATCCACACTCCGTGAAAGGTACCTGATCCAGAAATCCAGGAAAAGAACAGACGCTCAGATCGCTTCCAACATATGGCCTCACCTTCAGCTGCCGGTCTATTTTCCTGATTACCCCATCCAGTCCTTAAGTTCTTTCGCCAGGTCGGAAAGCACAAACCGGGATGTTGTCATGAATTCAATCCCGGAGGAAAACCTTGGATACGGCTGGTACCCTCCTGACCGGCTTGAAAAACAGGGGCTGTGGTACCGCTGGTCCAGAAGGGAGGCGGTTATTTATTTCCTGGCTGGCCGGGGAAGATCAAAGATTGTCATCCAGGCCCTGGCCATGTCTGCTTCCCTGGGACGGAGCAGGGTGTTTTCATTATATATTGGTGATGAATTGGTTAAATCCTTTACAATTGATTCCGATCACATTGAATTTGTTGAACTTGATTATTCAGGACCTGAAGGACCTGTTGAACTCAGGATTCAATGCCAGGAAACATGGAGCCCTGATGAGGTTTACGGCAACGGAGACCGCAGAAGGCTCGGTCTGGGACTGGTGAGGATATCAGTTGCCGACGAAGCCCTGGACAAGAGACCCTACCGGGGGATGAGTGTGATCATTCCCACCTACAACCGGGCGGAAAATCTGCAAAAGGTCCTGAACGCCCTGGCGGATCAGACCCTGCCCGGAGAGTTCTATGAGATCATTGTAGTTGACGATGGATCAACGGATGAAACCAGAAATGTTGTTGAGAATTCAATGAGGTCCTCTTCCATGGAGTTGAGATATTTATGGCAGGAGAACAAAAAGCAGGGTGCCGCCAGAAACCGCGGTCTGAAACACGCTCAGATGCCACTAGTTGTCTTTATCGGCGACGACATCATACCATCCAGGGATTTTCTGGCTAATCATCTCAATAGACACAACAGTGAAAATACTGATGACAGGCTGGTGGTCATAGGCCATACGAAGTGGTCCAGGGAAAAAAGCATCACTCCTTTCATGGAGTATATCCATGAATACGGCTACCAGTTCGGTTTTTCCATAATGGAAGACAGCAACGACCTGCCCTTCAATTTTTTTTATACCTCCAATATTTCTCTATCCACGGATTTTCTCGAGGCTCAGGATATGGTCTTTGACGAAGATTTTGATTCCTACGGCTGGGAGGATATTGAGCTGGGCTACAGGCTTAAGCTCCAGGGCATGAGGCTTTGTTTTGAATCCGGGGCGACCGCTTATCATGAGCATCCCACGGATGTGCGTAGTTTCTGTCTGCGCCAGTTTAATGTCGGCATGTCGTCACGCTCATTTTTGCAGAAACACCCCGAACTGGAGACATTCCTGGGCGGGGAAGACCTGGACAGATGGCTTAAATACAGAACGCCTGTCAAACTTTTAAGTTATCTGGCCGGATTTCTGGACCAGAAGAATGTCAGGCTCCCGCACAGGATCTATAAACTAATTCTCCACACCAGTTATTGTCTTGGAGTTCACGGCCAACGGTACAGGGACGGTCTTACACCGTGAAAGTAAGTATAATCATTGTGAACTACAACGGCTCGCAACACCTGCATGATCTTTTCAGATCAATCAGGGAGCTTGAATTTCCAAAAGAACAGCTTGAAGTAATTTTCTTTGACAACGGTTCGGCTGATGATTCTCTTGAAAAAATAAGTCAGGAATATCCAGAAGCCAGGGTACTGGCCAATGCTGAAAACCTTGGGTTTGCTCCGCCTCACCGGATTGCCGCCCAAAAGGCCAAAGGAGAGGTCCTGGCCTTTCTGAACAATGACATGAAGGTTCATCCACGCTGGGTTTCTGAGGGTCTTTCATATCTGAAACCTGACCAGGGAGTGGTCTGCGCTGGTTCAAGGATCCTTTCATGGGATGGTAAAAGCATAGACTTCAGCGGAGGAAGCCTTCAGTACCTGGGCTATGCTGAGAACTTCCATAAGGATATTGTCAAGGACGGTGCTCCTGTCCTGTTTCCCTGCGGCGGGGCCATGTTTATCAGCAGGGAAGTTTTTCTGGAAGCCGGCTGCTTTGACGACGATTATTTTGCCATATTCGAAGATGTGGACCTGGGTTGGAGGCTCTGGATCATGGGCTACAAGGTGGTCATGGCCAGACGCTCCATTGCTTATCATAAGGGCCACGCCACCCTTGACACCAGAAACGAGGTCCAGAAACGCTATCTTATGCACAAAAATGCCCTGGTGACCATCATAAAAAATTATCAGGATGAAAATCTGTCCAATATTCTGCCAGCGGCTCTAAGTCTTGCGCTTAAAAGAGCCCTTCTGTTTATGGGTGTGGATAAGAGACAGTTTTACTTCTGGGAAGATAACCAGGGCAGTATTTCTCTGACCAAAAATTCCATTGAGGGTCTTCTCCACCTGGTGGTTCTGGACGACGTTTTTGGTGAATATGAACATATCGCGCAGAAAAGAGCCCTGGTCCAGACACGAAGAATACTACAGGACGAAGAAATTCTGGGTATGTTCAGGGATCCCCTCAGAAATATCATGGGGTTCAGGGAATATTTCTGGCAGGAAACAGCTCTTACCGGCTCTACAGGCCTGCACAAGCTGTTTCAACGAGAAGAATATTACAGGGAAAATTTGCAACACGGACTGGGGATCGCCAGACAGGAACTAAGCAGAATCAGGCGGGAAATAGACAGGCTGACCCTGACAAATCCGGATTTGAAAACTATAAAGGCAGATCAGGAAAGCCTGATGAAAAAATTTGATCGCAGAAGAAAGGAAAAAGGCATGGTTGAAGCCCTGAGGGACTCTTTTGCATATTGTCTCGAGCGGGTCAGGAAAAGAAACTGAGCATGTTTCTGCATCTTTTTCTTCTTCTTATTTCCCACCTGATCTCCTGACAAAGCTGAATATCCGCCACTACTGTTTTTGACCTGTTCAGGGCCTCAAGATGCTTCAGACTGTTGTCCAGTTGTCTCAGATAGGTTTTTCTGGCCATAGAACTTCCCAGGAGGGGCCCCGCCCTTAAGATGCCTCCTCGATGGGCTCCAATGGTGTTTTTATTATGCTGCCTGTAAAGGACCAGGGGTTCCCTGACCGGCAGCAGCATACCCTCCAGTGCGGCCATAGTTGCCATCCACCAGTCATGTATGGCTTCATCAGGCATCCTGAGAGCTGTTTCAAGCATTTTAGCGTTAATGGCCGACGCACACCCTGTAACCGGATTTCTGCGCACAACCTGACTGAAGCTGGTCTGATCAGGGTTTATTCTGGCCAGGTCCCAGAAAGAATCATGAATCACGTTCAGGCTGGAATCGGTAACCAGGAGATCGGAAAATATTACCCAGGGCTTTGCAGGCTGGAGCAGCCTGACCTGTAACGTCATTGTCTCCATCTTGTGCGGCATCCATTCATCGTCCTGATCCGCGAAAAAGATTACCGGCTCTCTTACTTGTTGTAACAGGACTTTGAGGGAAGGAGTCAGCCCCAGGTGTCCAGAGTGAGAGCTTACCAGTTTTATCCGGGCATCTCTGTCTGAGTAATGCCTGAGGATTTCAGGGCTTGAGTCTGAGGATCCGTCATCCCGGGTGTAGAGGACAAAATCAGCTAAAGTCTGGTTTATAATAGAATCAAGCTGGGCCGCTAGATATTTCTCTCCGTTGAACACCGAAAGCACAACGGCTGATCTGAACTTTTCCTGATTGATACTGACCAAAATCTAATCCTCTGTGTGGATGGACAGCTCCACGCTCATCTCAGACTTGAAACTTTTTTAGTTTTTGGAAATTGATTCTTGATTTCCAGCCGGATATGTTCAAAAAATACGGGTTCAGGGTTAAGTTGTTATTATGCCAGGCGTCAGCTGATTTTCTAGTTCTCTTGATGAAATTAGTCAAATTCCGAGTCTGCTTTAATAATACCCTTGGGGAAGTGTCTTATTCTCGAGCAGGTATAGCCTGCATTAATATCTTTACCAGGGTCTGCGTGTTGACCTTGATCAGGCCTTTTGCTACAGGATACCGTCCTGGAAGATATTTCAGACTGTCAACATGGACCGGTATTTGACTCCAGCAAACATGGACTTACTGGCAGGACAAAATGAACATGCCGATAATAAGAGAGCGAAAATTCACTGCTTCCCGGGAAATGGAACAGCGTGCGCTTTCAATCCTTGATCTGCATTGCCTTGCAGATCCCTCGCACCCAAAAGGATATATAAGCAGCATTTATTACGATACTTATCATCTCAAGCATTTTTATGAAAAGATAGAAGGCGATAACCTAAAGCGCAAGTTCAGGTTACGCTGGTATGATGATCTGTTTTGCAAACCTGATGATCCCCTCAGAGCCTTTATTGAAATCAAGTACAGGATAGGCTCAGGCAGACAGAAAGTGCGCCACAAAATTTCCGTGCCCAAAAAGATTCTCGTTTCAGCCCCCCTGGAAGACGATATCTTCCTTGACCTGCTTTATGGCAATTCCCACGAGGTCGGAGACCTGATTCCGCTGGATCTTTTCCCGGTCGTCTGTATTTCCTATAAGAGAAGACGCTATGTCTGTAAACGTACAGGAGGGGGAGTGTGCATAGACGTGGACATCCGGGGAAGCCGCTTCAACTCCAATATATTCTGCGCGGCCAATACCGTGAGCTCCAATATGATAGTCTGCGAATTCAAGGATCCCGGTCTTTACGACCTGCCCATGGCGGAAGAACTATACCATGCCGGATTCAAACTCCGCAGTTTTTCAAAGTACGGAGAATGCGTAAGCCAGATAATGCTTGGCGGGGCTCCTCAGTTTCTGGCCAGACATGTTATCTAAAGCCGGATTATCATTTTTTGCCGTTGTATAGAGGACTGGAATTATCCGGTGAGGCCATTACACCGGCAGGAAAACAATATTCAGGGGAGAACCTAAATTGGACGAAATGACCTTATTCAGGATGCTTGACAGTTTCAGGCAGACCCAGGAGCAGATCAACGCATCTCAGTTTATGATTATAATTTTGGTGTCCCTTGTATCTTCATACCTTGCGGTTATATTTTACAGGTTTTTTTATGAAAGCCGGGGCACAGGCAGCCAGGTTCACCGTTCGTTCCCTCTGCTGGGGATCTCCATTACCACCCTGTTTATCGGAATTCAGCTGTCTATTCCTTTATCCCTGGGTTTGCTGGGCGCCCTGTCCATCATCCGTTTTCGAACTCCGATCAAGGAACCTGAGGAAATCGGCTTTATCATGCTGGTCATAGCCGCCTCAATTTCATCAGCAACATTCAATTTTCACTATATAATCATTATGTACCTGGTAGCTTTTGTCAGTCTTCTGATTACCCGCTCAGCTCAGATGATCAAGTTTCTGAAACGCGACGGGGTTCTGGTGATAACCATGAGCGATGAAGCTGCCGAGGCCTCCATGGGCACCCTGCTTGAGTATCTGCGCAGTAATCTCAGGTGGGTCCGAATGGAGAGTTCTTCAAGCCGGGATGGTACAACCAGTCTTCAACTGGCCTTTTCCGGCCTTAATGGCGAAGTGACCAGCTTTCAGCAGGGTTTGCGCAAATTAGCAGAAATCAAGACCATCAGCGTCTTTCTGGACAGGCCGGGTGGCATCAGATAATAATACGCGCCATAAGCCCCGAACAGGACTCACCCTGGCTGATTATCAGCGGATGCTGAAGATGAGATCTTTGTTTGCCTCTTTTACCTTTCTTATTTGTTTTTTCCTGCCCATGACGACATACTGCCTGGAGTGCCGGCAGGAATTTTCAGGGTATTATGATTTTTTGACTGCCCTGACTTCCGGTAATGACGAAACGTTTTGTACTGCTGAAGAAATGAATTCCGGGCTATCGAGTGTGGTCCGGACGGATCTTATTCTGGATCAGGCTGAACTTGATCTTCTGTATGAACGCGATCCCCTGTCCAACACCCGGGTCCCGGCCACAGGGCGAATTGGAGAAAAAGGCTTCCTGCAGCCCCTGGA
>SL_3KL_010_SEDDRAFT_10003001_pt1 | contig 15363 bp, 13 predicted proteins | sample SodLakKL_010_SED_2_FD_10381 | JGI IMG/M metagenome (IMG submission 10381)
CTGCACGCTCGGATTGGCGCTACTAAAGACCATCGAGACGCCGGGTTTCCAAGACGGGCTCACCACCAACATGCAAATCTTGAAAGCGGCTGTGGAACGGCTGAGAAAGCGACACGGAAAGTTGCTGGGAGAAGTGCGCGGTGTTGGCTATCTGCTCGGCATCGAGCTGAAATCCGATCCCGACCGCCTGCAAGAAAAAGCGCTGGAAAACGGCTTGCTTCTGAACATCACCGGTCGCAATGTTCTGCGGTTATTACCGGCACTTACCTTCGATCAGACAGACATCGATCTTCTTGAAAACAAGCTGGATGCAGTGCTCGCTACAATAAAATAAACATCGTTCTTGCCAAGTTACTCTATCTGTGGTAACCTTTTAACAACACCAAAAAAAGGTGGTCATCGTTATGATTAAAGTCATGCAAGGGTATTATCATTCTCAGTTTATTAAAAAGGAATGCTACGGCAGGCCTTTTTCATCATAACGAGGGAAAAGCCATTTTAACCGAATCATAAACAACCTATGGGTCTTCCCATAGGTTTTTTTATACCCAAAATTAAGGAGTGAGACAAACATGATTGTAAAAATGAGCAAACAAGCGACCAAAGCGAACTATGATAATCTCGTGACAGCGTTGAAACAGAAGAAATTCACGATTAAGGATGTCAGCAGCAAGCACATCCGTATCTTCGGCATCATCGGGGATACCGCCAGTCTTGATGTGAACGACATCAAGGCCTTTGAAGGGGTCGAAGAAGCCATAAGAATCCAAAAACCCTTCAAGCAGGCATCAAGAGCCTTCAAGGAAGAAGCTACCATCATCACCCTTAAAAACGGTGTACGTATCGGGAGTGAAGCGGCGGTGATGATGGCCGGACCCTGCAGTGTGGAAAGTGAAACCCAGTTGTTCACCATCGCCGATTTTCTATCCAAACAGGGCGTGAAGGTCTTAAGAGGAGGCGCCTATAAGCCAAGGACCTCACCCTACACTTTCCAGGGAATGCAGGAAGCGGGATTGAAACTTCTGCGTCAAGCTGCGGACAAATACGGGATGGCGGTAGTCTCGGAAATCCCGAGAAGCGATCTCATCGATACCTTCGATGCATATGTCGACATCATGCAAGTAGGGGCGCGAAACATGCAGAACTTCGAACTGTTGAAAGCGTTGGGGAAGACCAGAAAACCCATCTTGCTCAAACGCGGACTATCGGCCACGATAGAAGAATGGCTGATGAGTGCGGAATACATCATCAATAGCGGAAACCCCAATGTCATTCTAGCCGAAAGGGGCATCAGGACCTTCGAGACCTACACACGTAATACGCTCGATATCAGTGCCGTCCTGGCCATCAAGGAACTTTCGCATCTCCCGGTGATCGTCGATCCGTCCCACGCCGCTGGACGCTGGAACATGATTGAAAAACTGTCCGCCGCTTCGCTTGCGGTCGGTGCGGATGGGTTGATTGTGGAGGTACACCACGATCCGGAAAACGCCTTGTCAGACGGTGCGCAATCACTGAAGTTCGATAATTTCTCCCAGGCCTTCAACGCGCTCAAAATCTTATCCCAAGCTTTGAACAGGCCGCTGATATGAAAGTCTTCATTGTCGGTCTGGGGTTGATCGGCGCTTCCTATGCACAGCGACTCACCAAGCAAAACTATGACGTTTATGGATATGACAAGGCGCCAAAAACCTTGCAAAAAGCATTAAAACAAGGCATTATAAAAAGTGGGGAGCTTGAGACAATCACCCGTTGTGATATCATTGTCCTGGCGCTTTACCCCAAGGACAATGTCACCTTCATAAAAACACATGTGCACCTGTTTCATGAAAAGCAGATCATCACCGATGTCAGCGGCGTAAAAGTTCCGATGCTTAAAGAGATTGAACGTGTGCTTCCGGATACGATCTCCTATGTGTCACATCACCCGATGGCCGGTAAGGAAAAGCCAGGTTATGATGCGAAGGATGCTACTTTATTCGAAGGCAAGACCGCCATCATGATCAAAACCTCTAAAACGGATAACGGTGATCTTGTAAAACTTGAAGCGTTTTTATCAGTCATCGGTTTTTCTGTGTTCATCACCACCAGCCCGAAGCATCATGATAAGATGATTGCGCATACCTCGCAACTGCCCCATGTGCTGGCATTGGTTTTGATGGCGTTAAGCGATACGGATACACCGGCTTATGCAGCGAACTCCTACCGTGACTTGACACGCATCGCTTCAATCAATGCGCCGATGTGGCGGGAACTATTCGAAAGCAACAAAACGTTTCTGTCAGATGAAATCAAGAGCATGATTACCGAACTTTCCCGTATCGAGACATTGATAGATGGCAAGCACAGTACCGAACTGGAAACCTATATGCAAAAGGTGAAAGAAAAGAGGGATGCTTATGGCAACGATTAAAACTGAAGCTTACGACATCATCATCGAAAACGGAAGCTTTACACGGCTTAAAAGCGAGCTTGAAACCTTTACCTACGGCACTCTCTTTTTCATCATCGATGCCAAGGTCTATAAACTGCATTATGAGAAAATAACGAGAATCATTCAGACGCTTGCGGCGAAGATCATCCTCGTTCCGCACGGAGAACAATCGAAATCTTTTGAAACGTACCGGCAAGTCATCGCCAAACTGCTGGACAAGGGCATCAAACGTGATGATCTGTTGATTGCGCTCGGTGGTGGCGTCATCGGTGATCTGACAGGTTTCATCGCCGCTACTTTGTACCGCGGCATCCGTTTCATACAAGTGCCGACAACGCTATTGAGCATGGTCGACAGTTCCATCGGTGGCAAGACCGCCATCAACCTACCCGAAGGCAAGAACCTGATCGGTGCTTTCTACATGCCGAAAAAAGTTCTCATTGATCCGCTTTTTTTGAAGACGCTACCGGATAAGGAGTATAAAAGCGGTCTGAGTGAAACCTACAAGGCGGCACTGTTGCAAGATGCGACCTTGCTACAAAAGCTCAAAGCCGGCCATCCCATTGATGAAACCATCATCAAGCAAGCGATTGATGTCAAAAAGACCATCGTTGCGCAAGATCCCCTGGATGAAGGATATCGTCACATTCTCAATTTCGGGCATACCTTCGCCCATGCAATCGAACGTAGATACAACTTCAAGGATATCACCCATGGTGAAGCAGTTGCCGAGGGGATGATCATGGCCTTGAAAATCGGGGTCAAGTTCAACCAGACACCCCGCGGTTTGATGGAAGCGATTGAACAGCTCTTTTTGGAAAAAGATCTGGTTGCTAAACCACTGCTTGATTACCGTGATTTTCTTCATGAGATAAAGACCGATAAAAAAATGGTGCAGGACGGGTTGAATTTTGTCTTTTTATCTGACTACCAGAAGCCTCTGATTAAAAAAATAGACTTGCGTGATCTTTCATGAACATTGTCGTGAAGCCATCTGTTTTGCACGGATCGGTCTATATGATCGCATCCAAGTCGTTATCACACCGTTATTTGATCGGGGCTGCATTATCCGAAGAGCCTTCGATGTTGCATGGTTTGATGGAGAGCAACGATATTCAAGCGACGAAAAACGCCTTAAGCAACTTGGGTGCTGTGATCGACGGGTGCAGCGTCCAGGGGGGATTTCCGCATATTTCCAACACGCAGATCAACGCCGGCGCTTCGGGTTCGACGGTCCGGTTTTTGATACCGGTGGCACTTTTACAAGATAAGCCAGTTGTTTTTACGGGTGAACAACGTCTCCCTGAGCGATCACTCAGGGCATATGAAACGCTATTCACTGCCAAAGGATACACCTATGAACGCCTCACGGAAAAACACCTGCCGGTTAGAATCGGTGGGCCTTTGAAACCGGGAATTTACGAGATCGGTGGCGGTGTGTCATCGCAGTTCATCAGTGGATTGTTGTTTGCACTTCCTTTATTGGACGGAAACTCTGAGATCAGAATCATACAACCGTTCGAATCCAGATCCTACGTCAAACTCACCATAGCCGTATTGGATAGTTTCGGCATCAAGATCGAAGAAACAACCGAAGGCTTTCTTGTACCGGGGAATCAAAAGTATCAGCCGCTGGATATCACGGTTGAAGGTGATTATTCACAAGCGGCCTTCTTCATCGTCGCAGGATTGATTGGCAAACAATCGATAAAGTTGAAGCATCTAAACCCTGATTCGCTTCAAGGTGACCGCCGTATATTGGAAATCGTCGCGACCATGGGGGCAAAACTGACATGGTCGCATCAAGTGCTCGAGGTCCACCCTTCGCACACAAAAGGGACCGATATCGATTTGGCCGATATTCCCGATCTCGGTCCGCCCTTGATGCTTTTGGCGGCTTTAAGTGAAGGCACAACGATTTTTCACAATATCAAACGGCTCAGATACAAGGAAAGCGACCGTGTGGCGGCGATGCAACAGGTTCTAAACACATTCGGTGTCACGAATATCGTCAGTGAAGAGACGATGACGATAAAAGGAAGCAAGACCCTTAACGGCGACATTTCACTTGATTCATACGACGATCACCGCATCGCCATGACAGTCATTATCGCTTCGCTTCGGTGTGGCGGCGATATCGAACTAACACGCGCCGCGACCATTGAAAAATCCTACCCTGACTTCATCGATGTTTTCAAACGTCTCGGCGGTCAAGTCAGGATAAAGAAAGAAGGAAAGAAAGATGAATTCAACCGGTAGACTGTTTCAAATCACACTATACGGTGAATCGCACCAACAAGCCATCGGGGTTGTCATCGACGGGGTGCCCCCCGGGCTTGAGCTTGACATGCAAGCGATTCGAGCCGACCTTAAGAAAAGAAATCCCGATGCCATCGGTACGACACCGAGAAAAGAAAAGGATGCGTTTGAAATTACCTCGGGTCTTTTTCAAGACAAAACCACAGGATCACCGCTTCATGTGACCATTGAAAATCGGGATACAAGAAGTGGAGATTACGATCATCTGAAGCATCATCCCCGCCCTGGTCATAGCGATCATGTGGCGCAGGTGAAATATGGCGGTTTCAACGATTACCGTGGTGGCGGACGTTTTTCAGGTCGGCTAACGGCACCGATTGTCATTGCGGGCGCCATTGCCAAACAGTTTCTGCCGTTTCAGTTTTCTACGCGTATCAAACAGCTGGGTAGTCTGAAGGATATGTCGAAACTGGATGCGTATCTCCAGAAAATCACCGATGAAGGCGATTCGGTGGGTGGTATCATCGAAGTGAAAGTCGAAGGGGTACCGATCGGGCTTGGTGAACCGATGTTCGAAAAACTCGAAGCGAAGGTTTCGGCCATGCTTTTCAGCATTCCCGCAGTCAAAGGGGTCACGTTCGGTACCGGGTTCAGCGGCATCGAGATGAAAGGGAGTGCTTTCAACGATGCGCTCTTGGATGAGACCGGCAAAACAGAAACCAACCACAGTGGTGGTGTCTCGGGCGGTATCAGCAACGGGAACCCGCTCATCATCAATGTTTTTATCAAGCCGACCGCTTCGATCAAAAAAGCGCAAACCACTTATGACAAAGCCGAAAAGAAAATACGCGAACTCGCGATCAAGGGCCGTCATGACGTGGCGATCGCCAGGCGCGCACCGGTTGTGCTCGAAAACGCCACGGCGATTGTGCTCGCGGATCTTTACTTGATGCATCAAGCCTATCAAACCATGTTGAAAAAGCAATGAATGCTAACGATTGTTGCTTTCATAACGATATTTAGTTCGTCAAAACCCACCGCATCATCGATTTGCGCTATAATGGGGGTAGTATGATAAGGAGGCTACATATGGAAACTTTAAAAGCAACGTACACATTAAGCAACAACGTCGCCATACCGAAACTCGGGTTTGGAACCTGGCAGATCAAAGAAGGGGAGGACGCTTACAACGCTGTTAAAACAGCGCTTGAAGTCGGTTATCGTCATATCGATACCGCGCAAGGCTACGGCAATGAAAAAAGCGTCGGTCGGGCCATCAAGGATTCAGGCATCCCGAGAGAAGCGGTATTCATCACTTCAAAACTGGAGTCGCACATCAAAGATTACGAAGGTGCGAAAAAAGCTTTTGCGCAAACACTTGAAGCTCTGGACATCGATTATATCGACTTGTTCATCATTCATGCACCTTGGCCATGGCATGAGATGGGCAAGGAATGCAATGCGGGAAATGTCGCGGCCTACCGGGCGATGGAAGAAGCCTACAACGCCGGCAAGGCCAGAGCCATCGGGGTTTCCAACTTCGAGACGGAACATCTGCAAAACATCATCGACAACAACGAGATTGTCCCGCATGTCAACCAGATCGGCTATTTCATCGGTCTGGACCAGTCGAAAACAATCGAATTCTGCAAAGAGCATGACATCTTCGTCGAGGCCTATTCACCGCTTGGCATCGGCTATCTCCTTGAAAATGTCGACATTCAGAAGATGGCGGTCAAGTACGGCAAAACACCGGCACAGATCTGTATCCGCTACCTACTACAAAAAGGTGTCGCACCACTACCTAAAAGCGTGCACAGACAAAGAATGATCGAAAACGCCGATGTCGATTTTGTGATTGAAACCGAAGACATGGCATTCCTGGATACGATTAAAGGCGACCCCCGTCGTTGGGATGATATCGCTTAGACACTACAGACCATAACCGTCATATCGACACCGGATTTCATCTTGAAATCCGGTGTTTTATTTCAGTTGTCTCCGCAGGCATTAAGCGATATAATGAACCAGTGAAGACAGAAGAACATTTGGAGGCCGACATGCGGATAATCATCGCTTTTAAGACATTGAAGAAACACTATTTCACCGTGATTCCGATTTATGTCATCACCGCTTTTTTGACAGCTTTGGCGTCGCAGCTTCTACCTTTGATCGGAACCATATTGGTTTTACCGCTATCGATCGGGGTTTCTTATACCATGATTCATGTAATCCGTTATAAACGCAAGGAACCGGGTTTTCCGCTTGCGCTCGGGTTCAAGGCGACCTATTATCCTTATAACGTCCTATATTTGTTTCTCAGACAACTATTATACTTGGCCCCACTGATTGTCGGTCTTCTCATCAGCGGCGTACTGACAGACGCATTTATGGATATCGAGACCCGAAGGGAAATCCTTGTGATGAATTTCATCATCTTCGCTATTCCTTCGGCGCTGATTTCGTTGATGTTGGCGATGGTGCCCTATTTGCTGGCCGATCCCGATTTCGATCAACGCAAGCACAATCCTCTGAAAATCAGTGCTTTTATCATGAAAGGCAATTACCTGAAACTTCTGGTGTTGAGACTTTTCTTTGTTCCGTGGGTGCTTTGGCTTTCATCCGGATTTTTCCTGTCGCTTGTTTCCATGTATTCGCGCATTTTCACCGGTGAGATTCCGTATACGAACATCACCATCACCTGGCTGATTTCCTTGCCGCTTACGTTGCTGGTTTTTACACCATGGTATTTGATGTTGCATGCGATTTTATATGATTCGGTTCGACACAAGTTGAAGGATCTGAGATGACAAACTTCAATCTTTGCCAATAAAAACGCCCCGTCACTTGTTGTAGTCATGAGGAGGCGTTAAAATGAAACAATTACACGCTAATATTCCGAAGCTACTTATGATCTTGGGTATCGCCGCTTTTTTAATGGCGCTCTTGCCTGTATTATCTTTTGAAAACCAGGACTATCTGGGCTATGAAGTGATGTTCGGAAAAGAACTGTTGAACATCAATCCTTTTGATCTTGGTACGATTGCCAGCGCACATCTGCCGTTTTCCTTCGGTGCATTGCTCGCATTCAGTCTACCTTTGATCGCTGGTATAATTGCGCTTTTTTCACGAAAACTTCTCGTTGTATCTCTGGTTCTATTCATCACAGGACTTGTATTGCTTATCAGATTGCCCGATACCATAGAAATCATCTATATCATCGCCGGTAACGAAAACAGTACCGAGGTTGATTGGACGATGGGTCCGGGCTTGATCGGCGCGCTTGTTCTTTCCGGTCTGGCGACCATGTTCAACGTGTTTGCTGTACTAATCGAGAAACAGTAGATCAATGAAAACAAGACAATAAATTCTATGGGAGGAATCAGTATGCTCAATGTATTGGTTTGGATTATCTTCGGTGCTTTGGTCGGCTGGATCGCCAGCATCATCATGAAGACCAGACGACGTGGTCTGATCAGAAATATCATCGTCGGTCTCGTCGGAGCTTTCCTCGGAGGGTTTTTGGCATCGTTGCTCGGCATCGGTTCTGTACAGACCTTTACGGTTGAAGGCTTCGCCATCGCTTTAGGCGGCGCGGTGCTGCTTATCTGGTTGTTACGAAGATTGTAGCGATAAAAGACGCCCTTTTGAATTCAAAAGGGCAAACCGTATCAGAAGAAACTCTTTCGCGCGCTTCATCGCCGAAAGAGTTTTTTATGAAATATACACACAGCCTTTTAAGGTGATAGAAGGATTTTCTGTGTCAAGACTGTGTGATTATGATAAACTATGATTAAGAAATGCAAGGACCACGATACCTTTCTCGATGATGTGAGACCAAAGGAGTTTGACCATGCCTTTAAAAAAAGACCCATTGCTTGAGGCGTTGTCCGAAAAGCGGGATCAGCTGAAAATCCGTTTCAAGGATGAGACGGGCAGAACCCCGATAATCTGCACGGATGAAGCCCTAAAAGAGATGGCAAAACGCAAACCGCTTAAAAAATCCGATTTCCAGGCGATTTCCGGCCTTGGAGATGTTTTTGTCGAGCAGTATGCCGAAGACTTTCTCCGTGTTATTTTCAAACATAAAAACACTTTGATCAAAGAAGTGAACGTCTCGAGAAAATCCCGTCGTGTTCTTGCTGATTATCAAGATCGATTGACCGATATATCAAGACGCAACCGCAATCTTTATACCAATAGACTATCCAAGCGCAATGCGCTTGATTTGACCTTTGCCAATCTCAATGAAGCGTTCAAGAAGATGTTGCTGTTTCCCGGGGGAAAACCGCTCAAATTGACCGATCGCAAAAAGGCCGATCCCGAAGAGGAAGACTTTTACAGAAGACTCACCCTACTTTATCGCGAGGTGAACCGGGATGCAAAGGAAACCGGGTCTTATCCTTTGCACATCGCTTATCCTTTTGTTCAAGGCCGTTTACCGGGCGAAGGGTTTGAAGTGAAAGCACCACTCTTGTTCTTTCCGGTCGTTCTTGAAAGAAAGGCGCTTGATTTCTATCTTAAGTTCGATCAGGACCGCGACGTGGTTTTAAACCGTGATCTTTTGCTTGCCCACCTGAAGTTCAACGGCATTGAAGCAATCAAGAACATCCCGGATTCCGAGGAGCTGACAGTGAGGAACATCGATTCTGTCTTGCTGCCTTTTTTGGCCAAGCATCATCTCGATATCTACAGAAAGTCGAGTTCCAAACTTGATTTCGAGTCGTTTGAGGATACGGTAAAAGCCGACTTCAAACGCATCAAGAAAGGAAATCTCACCCTAAGAAACTATCTGGTACTCGGTAGATACCGCATCTATTCTTCAAAAATCCAGGAAGACATCTCCACCATCATCGCCAGCAAAAAATACAACAATCTCCTTGATGATTTGCTGGACAATCCATATGAACCCTATGACTACACACAACCGAACCCGTTTGAAACCAACGGGAAGATGACCATCGATGAGAAGAAGCTTACCTATATCAATGAATTGAATTATTCACAGGAAAAAGTTGTGAACCTTCTGAATACGCATGATAAAGTCGTAATCTGGGGTCCGCCGGGAACCGGCAAGTCCCAGACAATCACTTCTTTGATCGCCAAACAGATAGACAAGGGTGAAAATGTGTTGGTGGTCAGTGAAAAGAAAGTGGCTCTCGATGTCATTAAAAACCGTCTCGGTTATGCGTCCAAGTTCGCGCTTTTCATGGACGATGCCCTAGACAAGAACACATTTTATAAGCAAATGAAGAACTATATCGACCCCTTGCCGCCGGTAAGAAACCACAACAACGACCGTGAAGCCGTGGATAAGGAAATCGAAAAGACGTTGAACAAACTACAGATGGCTTATAACAAATTTTATACCCCGGATCGAAACGATATCGCTGTCCATGAAATCTATGATCGCTATCTTCCCATCAAGAGACTGCATGCGGATTTTTTTCCTGAGACCATCTACAACTGTTTCAAAACCAGATTCAACAAACTTGAAAAACCAACACTGTTCGCGATAGAAAAACGATTCTCGAACACGAAAAAACTTAGGATTCTTTTGCAATACCTTAAAGTGATTCATGACCATCCGATCATTGAAAAACTGAATACGAAATTGACCCGCAGTGAGAAAATGCGTAAAAAGCCATTTGATGATGCCTTTATTGAGTTCATTGAAAAATACAACAAGACCTTCTTTTTCAGAAAACGAAAGAAACGCAAGGCGTTCATCAAAAAACATATCGCTGATATCGACATGCTTTATCCCAAAAAACGTCTGGCGAAGAAATATCTCAAGGAAATCATCAAGGATCCGGATCTTTTCGAACTGGTCTCCAAGAAAATCAACGAGTTCGAAAGAGCCAGACACCATCTGAAAAATACCAACGACGATGAACGTAGGTATCTGGAGATGCTGCTGCATGAAACACCGTTCAAGGATGTCGAGGCTATACACCGCCAGCATCACGCCATCTTCGATGCGTTTTATACAGGGTATATTGAGAAGTTCGAGGCACTCAACCAGGACAAAGTCTATGATTTGCATCACTATCACGAGTTGATGGACCGTCTCAACAACCACATGCAGGAAAAACTGGAGATCTCCAAGGAAGACTTCTCGATGGCCTTATACCAGGATGCCCTCAACTTTTCGAATTCCAAACGCATCATGGATATCAAGCGGCGCATCGATCACCAGCGCAAATGGAGCGTCTCGAAGTTCATCCATACCTATCAGCTTGAGCTTTTTTCCAATATCAAAGTATGGATGATGACCCCCGAGGTCGTCTCGGAGATCATTCCGCTCAATTTTGCGATGTTCGATCTGGTCATCTTCGATGAAGCTTCGCAGATGTTTGTGGAAAAAGCCATTCCGACGATCTACCGTGCGAAGAAAGTGGTCATCGCTGGCGACAGCAAGCAACTAAGACCTTCATCGCTCGGCTCTGGTCGCATGGTGTATGACGAGAACAACTTGGATGAGGATTCCGAACTGGACATCACTTTGGATGCACAGAGTCTGCTTGATCTGGCGCGTTTCAAATATAAAGAAACCATTCTGAATTATCATTACCGCTCCAAATACGAAGAATTGATCGCTTTTTCCAATCATGCTTTCTATGACGGAAAACTGCTGGTCTCACCGAATCAGACCACCCCGGAAAAACCGCCGATCGAATATGTGGTCTGTGAAGACGGCTTGTGGGACAACCGTGAGAATGAACCTGAAGCCAGACGTGTGGTGGAGATCATCAAACAGGTTCTCAGAGATAAAGATGATACCGATACAATCGGTGTCATCACCTTCAACGTCCAACAACGGAACCTGATTGAGGATCTGCTGGATGAGGAGCTCTTTAAAAACAGTGTCCATGCCAAACGTCTGGAAAAGGAAATGGGCAGAATGGAAGACGGGGAAGACCATAGCCTATTTGTCAAGAACATCGAAAATGTCCAAGGTGACGAGCGTGATATCATCATCTTCTCGACCGCATACGCCAAAAACAAAGAAGGGCGTTTCTTAAGACAATTCGGCTGGCTCAACAACGAAGGCGGCGAGAACCGTTTGAATGTCGCGGTTTCAAGAGCAAAGAAAAAAATCTTCCTCGTCACTTCTTTTTACCCCAACCAGTTCCATGTCGAAGATCTGAAAAGCCATGGGCCCAAGCGATTGAAGGCGTATCTCGAATACTGCTATGGCGTATCAAGAGGCGACTTGGATGCCTCAACACGTATCCTCGAAACGTTGACCGATACCCAAATCACCAGACCGAACGCCCAGTTGAGCGACCTGCAGACCGACATCATGAAAAGACTGGAAAAAGAAGACTTCGATATCCAGACGAACATCGGCATCGGCAGTTATAAGATCGATTTCGGTATCGCGAAAGAGGGAGAAAATGCCTTCAAACTCGGCATTCTCTGCGACGTCAATGATGCCAAGCAGGACACCGATGTCCGGGATGCCTTTGTGCATCAGGAGAAGTATCTGCGTGCCAGAGGCTGGCAGATATACCGCATCTTCGCGCCGGCCTGGTATAAGGACGCCAACGCGATCATGCGCGATGTCCGTAAGATCATCAGGGAAACCTGACATAGAAAAAAGACCAGGAAGGAACATCTGGTCTTTTTCCATGACGATTTAGTAGGAAACTAGGTTTCCAGTTCTTCCAGCTTGGGAATGGATGGGAGGATGAAAATGGCGAAAATACCAATGAGAATCTGTGCGATATTACCTGGAACGCTTGCGATAGCCGCAAAGCCCGTACCAAGGAACAAGCCTTCGAAAATGAAATAGCCGATCACAATGACCAGGCCACCTGCAAGGACGGCAAGGAAGTTTTTCAAACGGTCTTCACCCTGTCCTTTTGCACTCATGGCGATATAGCCGACGATAAAGCCGGCGAGCAACCGTATCACCAGTGTTCCTGGTGCCCAGATGGCCCATTCGCTGAACAGATCGAACAAAGCCATACCGACCCCGCCCGAGACAGCGCCGTAGCGTGGTCCGAACCTGAGTGCGATTGCGAACATCGTCAAGGTTCCCAGGTGGATCAAACCACCGGTGCCCAAGGGGATGTGGATTCTGATATAGGTACTGACAGTAACCATGGCGATGAATAAAGCAGTCAAAATCATTTGTTTTGTCTTCATGTGTCTCTTCCTTTCTTATGTTCAAGCTATATTATAGTGACAAACTGTAACCATGGAAATAGACAGATACCATCTTTTTTAAAGGGGTCAGATTTGGTAATTACCTGTGTTTGGTGGTATACTTAAACAAGGAGGGAAAGCTTATATGAAAAAACTGATAACGAAAAACCCGATTTTGAACATCATCATCGGGGTCTTGTTTGTTTCACTAGGTATTGTTGCTATATTCAACGAACCATTGTTCGATGAAGGCCTGATTTACCTGGCCGCCGTTTTCGTTTTGGTGTTCACCGTCATCATTTTCCAGAAAGATTTACGGACCTATAAGGCGGATGCTACAAGAAACACGCTTATCTTGGCATTTTTGCTTGTTTTAATCATTGTTTTGTTAATGATGTTCTGGGACCCCATCGACATCCCGAAAGGCCTGGGATTGATTCTATATGTCCATGGTGCTGCACATATACTCATGTTCCAGTTTTTGAAAAAGGCGCCTAGACTTAAGCGTTTTGTCCTGGATCTGTTCTTGATCACACTGGGCGCGTATCTGTTTTTCAGTGACATACCGTTTATTGATATTATCAAGTATGCTGTCATAGGACTATTGATCGTTTACGGTGGTATCTTGCTTTATGCCGGTATTCGCAAATTGGTTAGAACGCACAAGTCAAAACCGAAACAGGTCACACCCGCCCAACAGCCGGAAAAACCTGAACAGAAGAAGCCCGATACCGAGCAGACAAAAACCAATCCCGCGGCCCATACCGCAAAAACCGATACTGAAAACAAATACACCCAGGAACAGCTGAAGAAGAAATCGGTCGATGAACTGAAAGCGATGTGCAAAGCACGTTCGATGACCGGCTATTCCGGCTTAACCAAGTCGCAGTTGGTCGAACGCATCTGGCGATATGAAAAAGAAAAAACGACATGAGTTTCATGCCAAAGAAAACAGACTCTCTGTCAAGGATAGGGGTCAGTAAGTAGAAACGCTAAGCACCGTCATCACAAATGATGGTGCTTTTCTTATGCACTTTTAAGTTTCAAGCCATTGAACGATGTCATGATACGGCGTCTGAAGTTTTCAAAATTCCGGTAACCAAAACTGATTCGCTTTATGGTTTTAATCTTGTTGTTCATGCCCTCTATAACCGCGTTTGTCGGCGGTGTGTCGAGGATTTCCCCTGTGGTTTCATCAATGAGCGGAAAGGCGTTGAGGATTTCATCCTTCCAGTTGGTGAAGGTTTTGGCGACGTGCTGATATTCGGGGATTTTGGATGCTTTGAGCTTGTGAATGAACTGTTCAAAGAACGGTTTGGCTTCGTGTTTGTAAAGGCCTTGAAGTGCTTCATAAAAGGTGTCTTTTAACTCAATCGCTTTTTTCATATCAGGATGGATTGCGCAGGCACGCTCAACGATTTCCCTTGGCGTGATATGATATTTGAACCGATAGTCGTAATAATGTTTGTAGGAAAGGGCGTAGGTGTATTTGTTGAGTGTTTTCCAGTGCTTTTTGAGGATATAGTAGGATTCGCTGCCTTTAGGGACGGTTTTCATCACTCGGATGCGAACGTCATTGAGTCCCCAATAGAGCTGACGGATGAAGTGAAACTTGTCCGCCACCACTTTGGCGTTTGGAAACACACGCTTAACCAGTCGGCGGTAGGATTCGTATAAATCGGCGCTTACCACTTTGACCCGTTTGCGCTCCTCAAGCGGTATTTTGGCGAAATAGGCTTCAAGCGTCCTGAGCCGACGGTCTTCCAACACATCGACGACCTCCCTCGTGAGCGGGTTGGCGAGCAGACAGGCGTATTTTCCCTTGCCTTGTTTCAGGTTTTTGAACTCATCGATGGAAAGAACTTCCGGCAGGGTAAGTCTTCCTGGGTTGATATGGCGTGCACTCCACCGCATCACGGTCGAGGCGGAGATGTTCAGTTTTCGGGCGATGTCGTGGAAAGAATGCTTGTGTTGGTATTCATCGAGAATCGCTTGCTTGGTGTAGTGACTGATCTTGTGGTGCTTCTCCACGAAATTGTTGTGTTCGGGAAACCGGGCCTTGCACGAATGGCACACATATCGCCGTCTTCGATAGGTGACATAGACATTGTAGGTGTTCAGGATGGAATGCTTGATCGTACGGTTGCGGTAATCATGCACCCGATTGGTCACCTGCCGACACTTCGGGCAAACATGGTTTTCTTTTTCGCGCATGAGATGAATCGTTTTGGTTGCCTTGTCGGTTTTAACGTCCAAAATTTTCAGCTTGGAATCTTTAATCTCAAGAAGTTCTATGATACTATTTAAGTGCACTGGTATTAGCCTCCTTATGATTGAGTATTGGTTACCTTTATTATAACGGCTTGGCTTTTATCAGTGCACTTTTTTTATACGACACCCCTAAGAAAATTATAGAACGAAAAAACAAGACCATCGATTTTTTCCCGACAAACAATTTTGAACTGAAAACGACATGAGCTTTATATCATGAAAAACACCCGTGCTGAAATTTCAGC
>SL_3KL_010_SEDDRAFT_10003002_pt1 | contig 15360 bp, 13 predicted proteins | sample SodLakKL_010_SED_2_FD_10381 | JGI IMG/M metagenome (IMG submission 10381)
GCACCACCTGAAACAGCTGGTCGCCTACTCCACCGTGGCCCAGATCGGCTACCTGTTCCTGTTCTTTCCGCTGGTCACCGGCACCGGCCCGGAGGCCGCCCGCCTCGCCTGGGACGGTACGCTGATGATGCTGGTGGCCCATGCCCTGGCGAAAGCGGCGCTGTTCCTCAGCGCGGGCAACCTGATCCTCGCCGTCGGCAGCACACAGATCAGCCATCTGGTCGGGATCAGCCGCTTCCGGCCGATGTCGCTGTTCAGTTTCGGCCTGGCCGGCGTCAGCCTGATGGGGCTTCCGCCCAGCGGCGGTTTCACCGGCAAGTGGCTGCTGCTGCACAGCGCGATCCTCAGCGGCCAGTGGTGGTGGCTGATCGTGCTGTTCCTGGGCGGACTGCTGAGCGCGGCCTACATCTTCAAGGTCTTCCGCATGTCCTTCCGTGAGGGGCCGCAGATCGACCGCTCGGTCACGCCGCCGCTGACGCTGGACGTCACCGCATTGATCCTCGCGTCGGCCGCGATCCTAATCGGCCTGACCGCCCATCTGCCGCTGTTCTGGCTGCGTCTCGGCAGCGCCTTCGGAGCCGGCTGATGACCTGGAACGCACTGATCCTGTTCGGCGTACTGGCCACCTCGCTGGTGGCGTCGGCCGTGATCTTCCTGCTCGCGGAATCGCGCCACACCACGCGCAGCGTGTTCAACCTCGCCGCCGCGGTCCTGAAGCTGCTGCTGGTCGGATGGATCGTCTGGGGCGTCTACCAGAACATCGATTACGAGTTTCGCTTCACCATCATCGAGGGCGTCGACTTCATCCTGCGCGCCGACGCCCTGGGGATGATGTTCGTCGGCCTGTCCTCGCTGCTCTGGCTGTTCACGACCATCTACGCGATCGGCTACCTCGAGAAGGCACCCAACCGCAGCCGATTCTTCGGGTTCTTCAGCCTCTGCGTGGCCAGTACCGTCGGCATCGCGCTGGCCGGCAACCTGTTCACCTTCCTGCTGTTCTACGAGTTGCTGACGCTCTCCACCTATCCGCTGGTGGTGCACCGGGGCACCCGCGAGTCCCTGCGCGCCGGCCAGGTCTACCTCTACTACACGCTCGGCGGCGGGGCCCTGCTCCTGTTCGGCGTCGTCGCGCTGCACGTGCTGGTCGGCGACACCGAGTTCGTACCCGGCGGCGTGCTGTCCGGGCTCGATCCCTCGCTGCACCCGCTGCTGATCGGCATCTTCCTGATGATGATCATCGGGCTGGGGGTCAAGGCGGCGCTGTTCCCCCTGCATGCCTGGCTGCCGATGGCCATGGTCGCACCGGCCCCGGTCAGCGCGCTGCTGCACGCGGTGGCCGTGGTCAAGGCCGGAGCCTTCGGCATCGCCCGGCTGGTCTACGACGTCTACGGCATCGAGTTCGCCTTCTCGCTCGGTCTGCTCGGCCCGCTGGCGGTCGCCGCGTCGATCACCATCATCTACGGATCGCTGCGCGCGCTGGCCCAGGACGACCTGAAAAAACGCCTGGCCTTCTCCACGGTCAGCCAGGTGTCCTACATCATTCTGGGCATCAGTCTGTTCGGACCGGTGGGTACCCTGGGCGGCCTGGTGCACCTGCTGCACCAGGGGCTGATGAAAATCACCCTGTTCTTCTGCGCGGGCAACTATGCCGAGACCCTGGGCGTGCACAAGATCAGCGAACTCGACGGCGCCGGTCAGCGCATGCCGGCGACCAGCGTCGCCTTCACGCTCGGCGCTTTCGGCATGATCGGCATCCCGCCGATGGCCGGGTTCATCAGCAAGTGGTACCTGGGCATCGGGGCGCTGGAGGCAGGGATGAACTGGGTGCTCGGGGTACTGATCCTGAGCAGCCTGCTGAACGCGGCCTACTTCCTTCCCATTCTGTACCGGATCTGGTTCCGTCGCCGGGAACGGCTGTGGTGCGAGGGGAAGGTTCTCGGCCGCTTCGAAACCTCGGGCTGGCTGCTGCTCCCGACGCTGGCCACTGCCGCGTTCGCGCTGATCGCGGGCGTGCTCGCCGGAATGCCGTTCAGCCCGCTGTACTGGGCGGACCTGATCGTGAGCCGTGAGTACCTGCCATGAGCGGTCTCGTGGGTACGACCGCACTGATCCTCGCACCTGGGGTGCCACTGGCGCTCGGCGTGCTTTGGGGGTTTCCGCGACTGCGACGGCACATCGGCCCGATCGCGCCCTGGGCCGCCATCCCGGCGCTGCTGCTCGCACTGTTCGGTATACCCGGTGAGACGGTCGAACTGAGCTGGCTGCTGTTCGGCGGCTATCTCGGCCTGACCGACACCACGCGGGTCTTCCTGTTCTTCACCGCACTGATCTGGTTCGCCGCCGGCATCCACGGGCGGGGACACCTGGCCGAGGGCGATCACTGCGAACGCTTCTGCGTGTTCTGGCTATTCACGCTGGCCGGCAACATCGGCCTGATCGTGGCGCTGGACGTGGCGCTGTTCTACACCAGCTTCGCGCTGATGACCTTCGCCGCGTACGGGCTGATCGTGCACGACCAGAACGAAATCGCCCAGCGCGCAGGCCGCGTCTACCTGGTACTGGCGGTGCTCGGCGAGGCGCTGATCCTGATGGGCCTGCTGCTCGCGGCTCGGGCCACCGCGGCACCGCTGCTGCCCATGCTCGCCGAATTGCCACAGGCGATCGCGGGCGCCCCGGAGCGCGACCTGATCATCGCCAGTCTCTGGCTTGGTTTCGGGGTCAAGGCCGGCCTGCCGCTGCTGCATTTCAGCCTGCCGCTGGCCTACGGCGCGGCACCGGTGCCGGTGGCCGCCGCGCTGGCCGGCGCGATGATCAAGGCGGGGCTGCTCGGCTGGCTGGTGACCCTGCCGCTGGGCTTCGTGGGGCTGCAACACTGGGGAACGATCATCATCCTGACCGGTCTGTTCGCGGCCTTCGCAGCGGCCTTGATCGGGGTGAACCAGAAACAGCCGCGCGTCGTACTCGCCTATTCCAGCATCAGCCAGATGGGGCTGATCTCGGTTGGGATCGGGGCCTGGATGGTTGCACCGGAACTGGGCCCGCTGCTGGCCGTCGCGATCACCGTCTTTGCGCTGCATCACTCGCTGGCCAAGGCGGCGCTGTTCCTGGGTACCGAGGTCGTCCGCCACCGCACGCGGCGCCCGGCGCTCTGGCTCTGGGTCGGCCTCGGCATCCCCGCGCTGGCGCTGGCCGGACTGATGCCCAGCGGCCTCGTCGCCAAGGCGAGCCTGAAGTACGGCCTGCTGGCCAACGCCCCGGTTCCCGAGGCCTGGTCCTACCTGCCGTTGCTGCTGGGACTGGCGGCGATCGGCACCACCGCGCTGATGGCGCGGCACCTCTGGCTGCTGCGCCTGGAGGCCGGTCGTGACGAGGCCCAACCCACGGCCTGGCACGGCTGGGCCCTGATCACCGCCGCGACCGTGCTGGGTATCCTGCTGCTGCCCCTGTGGGGGATCGAAGTCCCGTGGATGGCAGCCGCCGGCGGCCTGATCGATGCGCTGTGGCCGGTGGCAGCGGGGCTCGTACTGGCCGCATTTGCGTGGCGCTGGCTGCGGCCCCTGCCGATCCCGCCCGCAGACGCGCTGATGCTTCTGACCCCGCTGCCCGGTCTCGCCCTGCGCGCGGGCCAGGCCCTGGGCGTGACCGGGCCGGCCGTCCGCCGCGGGCTGCGGCACCTGGAGGCGAAGGCGCTGGACCGCTACCGGCGCGCCGATCACCGGCTGGGCCGCTTCACCGAGCAACTCTGGCGCCGCGACGCCTCCCTGCTGTTCGCGCTACTCCTCGCGGTGGTGGCCCTGATCGGCATCCGCATCGCGTAGAGCAGCCACCCCCGCCTCGACGCATGTCCGGCACCTGCCGGTGCAATTCGCTTCCATCGGCACACGCCAACCCGCGGCAACGGCGGATGACACGGCGCTCTTCCGCCCTACGGCTCAGCCGCTGGTAGGGCGGAAAGGTCAACGGCCGTCATCCACCCGTTCGACCCGCGGCGCTACAGCGCCTGTTCCAGGCGCTCGCAGAGAATCTGCAGCGCGCGGACGCGTGCCCAGCGCTTGTCGTTGCCCTCGATCAGGTTCCAGGGGGCGAACTCGGTACTCGTGCGCTCGACCATGTCGTTCACCGCGTGCGCGTATTCGTCCCATTTCTCGCGGTTGCGCCAGTCCTCCTCGGTGAGCTTGTGCTGCTTGAAGCTCGTCTCCTCGCGCGCCTTGAAGCGGGCCAGCTGCTCGTCCGGGTCGATGTGCACCCAGAACTTCACCAGCACGATGCCGTGGTCGGTCAGTTCCTCCTCGAACTCGTTGATCTCGCGGTAGGCCCGGATCCACTCGTCCTCGGCTGCGAAGCCCTCGACCCGCTCGACCAGTACCCGCCCGTACCAGGAACGGTCGTAGATGGTGAAGCGCCCGCCGCGCGGAATGTGCCGCCAGAAACGCCAGAGATAGTGGTGGGCACGCTCCTCGTCGGTCGGCGCGGCGATCGTGATCACCCGGTAGCTGCGCGCATCGATCGCCCGCGTCACCCTCCGAATGATGCCGCCCTTGCCCGCCGCATCCCAGCCCTCCAGCACCACGATGCTGCTGACCTTGCGTTCCCTTGCGGCGCGCGCGAGCACGCTGAGACGACCCTGCAGCCTCGCCAACTCCTTGCGATAGTCCTTCTTCTCCAGTCGTTTCTCAAGGTCGACGAAATCGAGGATCGTCTTGTCCCCCTGCCGCGGCGTCTTCCAGGCCGTCGTCGCGCCGCGCAGCGTCTTCGGATCCATTTCCATCCGCTTGCGCACGACCTCGAGAATGTGGTTTGCGGTGGTCGCGTTGCGATGGCGTTCGTCGTACCCCTCGATGATCATCCACGGCGCCTCGCCGGTGCTGGTCAGGCGCAGGGTCTGTTCCGCCACCGCGCGGAAGGTGTCGTAGGACTTCAGCGCGGCGAGATCGCGCTCGTCGACCCGCCACTTGGTCTTCGGGTTCTTGCGCAGTTTCCGGATGCGCTCGACCTGCATCTCCTTGCCCAGATGAAACCACAGCTTGATCAGCAGCGCGCCGCCGTCCACCAGCATCTTCTCGAAGGTGTTGATGCGCTTGAGCATCACGGCGAGACCGTCTTCGTCGATCCGGCCCTCAACCCGTTGCGCGATCGGATCGCTGTACCAGGATCCGAACAACACGCCCACGCGCCCCTTGGGGGGCAGCGCGCGCCAGTAACGCCAGAAGGCCGGACGCTCGCGTTCCTCGTCGGTGGGTTCGTCGAAGGCCGCAGTGTCGATCCCGCGAGGGTCCATCCACTGGTGCAGCATATTGACCGTCTCGCTCTTGCCTGCACCATCGGCACCCGAGATCAGCAGGATCACCGGGAAGTCGCAGTCGCGAAGGTCCTGCTGCAGGTTCAGGAGCCCGGCCCGCAGGTCCGGAACCATTTCCTTATAGGCGTCCTTGTCGAGAGTACGGCCCAACTCCGCTGCTTCGAACATCGTCCAGTCCCCCTCGTCCGACCCGGCGCAGTAGCGCCCCGGCCTCGTGGCAGGCGCACGCGATCGATCCGCGCGCCCATTCGCTCCCAAGCCTTCGAGGGCGGTTCAGCACGTCCCCCGTCTCCTCAATTCAGCCGGCGGGGTATGGTCCGCATGCTCTTCAGCGCCCCATCGCCGCGGCGCAGGCTGAACAGTAACAGCCCCAGCCCGATGAGGCCCACCGGCCAGGCTGGCCAGGCCAGCCCGAACCACTGCGGCACGCTCTCCATCTGCGTGAGGATACCGGCACCGAGCAGCAACCCGAAGCCGACCAGCGACTCAAGCCGCCGTCGGGCGTCACGCTGGAGCAGGGTCCGCAGGTCGCGCACCTCGGCGCGCAGGGCGGCATCCCGCTGGGCGCGGTGGCGTTCGGCGTCCAGCGCCTCCTGCAGCCGGACCGGCAGTTCCGGCAGCTGCACCAGAATCCGTGGCAGGTGACGCTCGGCGCTGCGCAGAAAGGCACGCAGCCCCACCTGCTCCGACATCCAGCGCTCCAGGAAGGGCTTGGCCGTCGTCCAGAGGTCGAGCTGCGGGTACATCTGGCGGCCCAGCCCCTCGATGTTCAGCAGCGTCTTCTGCAACAGCACCAGCTGCGGCTGCACCTCCATGTCGAAGCGCCGCGCGGTCTGGAACAGCCGCAGCAGCACATGGCCGAAGGAGATCTGGTCCAGTGGCTTCTGGAAGATGGGCTCGCAGACCGAGCGGATCGCCGCCTCGAACTCATCGACGCGGGTTCCCTCGGGCACCCACCCGGACTCGACGTAGAGCTCGGCCACACGCCGGTAATCGCGGCTGAAAAAGGCGTGGAAGTTCTCCGCGAGATAGTGCTGGTCGGACTGCAGCAGGCTGCCGACGATGCCGAAATCGACCGCCATGTAACTCGGATCGGCCGGGTCGGTCGCATCGATGAAGATGTTCCCCGGATGCATGTCCGCATGAAAGAAGTTGTGCTTGAAGACTTGGGTGAAGAAGATCTCCACCCCGCGCTCTGCCAGCAGCTTCAGGTCGACGCCACGCGTGCGCAGTTCCTCGATTTGCGCGACCGGGATGCCGCTGATGCGCTCCATCACCATCACGTTGGTCCGGGTGTAGTCCCAGATGACCTCGGGCACATACAGCAACGGATTGCCCTCGAAATTGCGGCGGATGGTGATCGCGTTCGCGCCCTCGCGCACCAGGTCGAGTTCGTCGAGCACCGTCTTCTCGTATTCCGACACCACCTCGCGCGGCCGCATGCGGCGGCCGTCGGCCCAGTATCGATCCGCCAGGTAGGCGATCAGGTGCAGGATCTCCAGGTCGGCGCGGATGGTGCGGTCGATGCCGGGCCGCACCACCTTGACCACCACCGAGCGGCCGTCACGGAGGCGGGCCGAATGCACCTGCGCGATCGACGCCGAGGCCAGCGGGAGGTCCTCGAACTCGGCGAAGATCAGTTCGATGGGGCGCTCCAGGGCCTTCTCGATCGCCATCCGGGCCTGGTCGCTGGGGAAGGGCGGTACCTGATCCTGCAGCCGCGCGAGTTCCAGCGCAATGTCGTCCGGCAGCAGGTCGCGCCGGGTGGACAGCATCTGCCCGAACTTGATGAAAATCGGCCCGAGATCCTCCAGCGAGCGCCGGATACGCTCGCCGCGGGTACCCTCCTCGCGCCGGAACCAGTTCCACGGCAGGAGGCGCAGCAGAAAGCTCAACGGCCGCAGCGGCTTGAGCGTAAACAGGATGGCGTCGAGCCGGTAGCGCACCAGCACGCGGCCAATGGTCCACAAGCGCAGGCCCTGTTTGAAGGTCCGGATCATCCGGGTCTGGGCAGTCCGGGGCCGTGGGTGGATGAACCCGTCGTTGGAGATGCGGCCTCGAGGCGTGCAATCCGCGCCTCCAGGCGGGCGGTGGCATCGCGCAGTTCAGCCAGATCCCCGGCCCAGGCCTCGAATTCGCCGGAGGGCGGCAGCCACCGTGCCTCCTCGCGGGCGTAGTCGACCGAATCGTCCAGGCCACGCTGGACGAAGCGGCGGACATGGCTGCGCAGAGCCTCGCCCGCCTGCAGCAAAGGACCGGCTGTGCCCGCACCCGTCAACGACTCGAGCCAACCGGCCCAGTCGAAAGAGACCCCCGACAACGCCCGCTGCAGATCGGTCAGCACGGCGGCATCGCCCCGCACCGAGATCCCGGAGCGATCCCCGCCCGAGAGCGCCGCCGCCAAGGCCACGGGCGATCCGCTCAGCGTCACGTCGGCTTCCTCGTCCTCCAGGCTGCCCAATACCTGCAGCCGGTCCGCGGCGCCGAGGAAGACCAGCCCCAGTCCGGGCGGCCGGACCTCCACTGCAATCGATTGCCCCGCCAGACGCGCGACGGCAGGCTCTTCCGCGGCATCCAGCCAGCGGTTCAATGCCAGCTCCAGGAATGCGGTCAATGCGGTAGGCAGGGGCCGGACGGCCTGGCTCGTCGTCATCGGTTCAGAACCTCGTGGCCCGGTGCAGCGCGACCACACCGCCGGTCAGATTTTCGTACTCCACCTGTTCCAGACCCGCCTCGCGCATCATCTCCGCGAGCGCCTCCTGGTTCGGGTGCACGCGGATGCTTTCGGCGAGATAGCGGTAGCTGTCGGCATCCCCGGCAATCAGGCGCCCCATCAACGGCATCACCTTGAAGGAGTACGCATCGTAGAAGGGCCGCAACGGGGCGACGGGCTGCGAGAACTCCAGCACGAGCAGCCGGCCGCCGGCCTTCAGTACCCGTCGCATCTCCGCCAGTGCCCGTTCCTTGCGGGTCACGTTGCGCAGGCCAAAGGCGATGGTGAGACGGTCGAAGTGCTCGTCGGGAAATGGCAGGGCCTCCGCATCGCCCTGCACGAAGTCGATGTTGCCCACCCACCCCTCGTCGAGCAGACGGTCACGCCCCGCGATCAGCATCGAGGCGTTGATGTCGCAGATCGCCACATGTCCGCGCTCGCCGACCCGTGGCGCGAAGGCCGCGGCCAGATCGCCGGTGCCGCCCGCAAGGTCGAGCACGTGCATGCCCGGGCGCACCGCGGCCCGCTGCACCGTGTGTCGTTTCCACAGGCGGTGGATGCCCATCGACATCACGTCGTTCATCAGGTCGTATTTCCGCGCGACCGAGGAAAAGACCTGGCCAACCCGCGCCGCCTTTTCCTCTTCCGCGACGGTTTCGTACCCGAAATGCGTCTTGCCGCGCTCGTCTTCGTCGCTCATGGCGGCATCAATGCGTCTTGCGCGCGTGCCCGGCGGCAGCGAGCTTGTCGATGTATTCCTGCCAGAGCCGGTCCTGCTCCATGCCGAGATTGTAGAGATAGTCCCAGTCGTAGATGCCGGTGTCGTGGCCGTCGGAGAAGACCAACTTCACCGCGTAGTTCCCGACCGGCTCCACTTCGGTGATGTTCACATCCTCCTTGCCCAGCTGCAGCGTGTCCTGGCCGGGGCCGTGGCCGCGAACCTCCGCCGACGGGGAGTACACGCGCAGGAACTCGCAGGGCAGGCGAAGGTTGGTGCCGTCCGCGTAGCCGAGTTCGAGGACGCGCGACTTCTGGTGCAACTGGATGTCCGTGGGGCGGTGCTTGCTGCTCATCAAAGTGCTCCTGGGCGTAGGTTGTGCAGGGCGGGCATGCTGCGTTTTTTGGGGTCAGAGTACCAATTCCACTCCGGGTCGCTGAAAAACTCCATCTCAAAGAATGTAGCGCGATAGATCCTCGTCCTGCACCAGTTCGCCGAGCCGCTCGTCGACCATGCCCGCGTCGACGATCACCGGGCCGGATACGTCCGGGGCATCGAAGGCCACCTGCTGCAGCAGGTGCTCGAGCACCGTATGCAGGCGTCGAGCGCCGATGTTCTCGGTGCGCGCGTTCACGTCGAAGGCGATCTCGGCGATCCGGCGCACGCCGTCCGGCCGGAATTCCACGGTCACCCCCTCGGTGCCGAGCAGAGCCGTGTACTGCTCGGTCAGCGAGGCGGTGGGTTCGGTCAGGATCTGCACGAAGTGCTCCACGGACAACGCCCCGAGCTCCACCCGGATCGGCAGGCGGCCCTGCAGTTCGGGGATCAGGTCGGAGGGCTTGGCCAGGTGGAAGGCCCCTGAGGCGATGAAAAGGATGTGATCGGTGCGNACCATCCCCAGCTTGGTGTTCACGGTCGTGCCCTCGACCAGCGGCAGCAGGTCACGCTGCACGCCCTCGCGGGAGACATCGGTGCCGCCGTGCTCGCTGCGCTTGGCGACCTTGTCGATCTCGTCGATGAAGACGATCCCGCTCTGCTCGACGCGTTCGACCGCCTTCAGTTTCAGCTCGTCCTCGTTGACCAGCCGCGCGGCCTCCTCGTCGACCAGCAGGCGCATCGCGTCGCGGATTTTCAGGCGCCGGCTGCGCGTGCGTTGTCCACCGATATTCTGGAACATCGACTGCAGCTGGCTGGCCATCTCCTCCATGCCGGGCGGGGTCATGATCTCCATGCTCGGCTGCACCGCGCGGACTTCGATGTCGATCTCGCGATCGTCCAGCGTGCCCTCGCGCAGCCGCTTGCGCAGCTTCTGCCGGGTTTCACTGTCCGCCGCCGGGGGCTCCGGTTCGTTGAATCCGGCGGCGCGGGGCCGCGGCAACAATGCGTCGAGGACGCGTTCCTCAGCGGCATCTTCGGCGCGGCCCCGGTGTTGGACCATTTCCTCCTCGCGCAGCTGCTTGATCGCGGCGTCGGCAAGGTCGCGGATGATCGACTCGACGTCGCGCCCGACGTAGCCCACCTCGGTGAACTTGGTGGCCTCGATCTTCAGGAACGGGGCCTTGGCCAGCCGCGCCAGCCGGCGTGCGATCTCGGTCTTGCCAACGCCGGTGGGACCGATCATCAGGATGTTCTTCGGCGTGACCTCCTGACGCAGCGCCTCCGGCAACTGCTGCCGGCGCCAGCGGTTGCGCAAAGCCACGGCCACGGCTCGCTTGGCGTCCTCCTGGCCGATGATGTAGCGGTCCAGTTCCTGGACGATCTCGCGCGGTGTCATATCAGTCATGAAGNGAGTCCTTGCCTCAGGCCCGGCTCGTGTCCGGCCCGAGGTGTTCCAGCGTGATGTAGTGATTGGTGTAGATGCAGATATCGGCGGCGATGTGCAGGCTGCGCTCGACGATCTCGCGCGACGGAAGATCGGTGTTCTCCAACAAAGCCCGCGCCGCTGCCTGGGCGTAGGGGCCGCCCGAACCGATCGCGATCAGGCTGTGCTCGGGCTCGATCACGTCACCGTTTCCGGAGATCACGAACGAGCGCTCCTGATCGGCCACCGCCAGCAGGGCCTCCAGCCGGCGCAGCGCGCGGTCGGTGCGCCAGTCCTTCGCCAACTCCACTGCCGAGCGCATCATGTTCCCCGAGTGCTTCTCGAGCATCCCCTCGAAGCGTTCGAACAGGGTGAAGGCATCGGCGGTTCCACCGGCGAATCCGGCCAGAATCCGATCGTGATAGACCCGCCGGACCTTGCGCGCGTTGCCCTTCATCACCATGTTGCCCAGCGACACCTGGCCGTCGCCGCCCAGCGTGACCTCGCCGTTGCGACGGACGCTGACGATGGTGGTTCCACGAAACTGCTCCAAAGACGACCTCCTCTGCGCGCACATCGTGCGTCATAGCGCGGGCTGATCCCCGCCTTGCCAACCCCTTGTTGGGCCTCTTGCAAACGGGCCCGAATGCAGCGCCGCCGCGTGTGGCGCAGCGGTCCGGCACCGGACTTCTCATACGACCCTCTAGCATACCCATTCGCGCGCAAGGCGCGCTCCTATGCGGACGGATCCCATGGTTGGCGCGCAGCGCCACGCGCCTTCGTGCGCTGCGCTGTCCTATGCGGATTCGTCCCCGGGAAGGGGCATCCCTTGCAGGCGAACCGTCGTGTTGTCCTTGCGTCGCGCCCGCGGATGTGCCTTGTCGTAGACCTGCGCCAAGTGCTGGAAATCGAGGTGGGTGTAGATCTGCGTCGTCGCCAGATCCGCGTGCCCAAGAAGTTCCTGCACGGCGCGCAGGTCGCCGCTCGATTCCAGCATGTGGCTGGCGAAGGCGTGCCGCAGCCGGTGCGGATGCAGCCGCTCGCCGAGGCCGGCCCGCAGACCCGCCAGCGCCAGCCGGCTCTGCACCGCGCGATTGCCCAGCCGCCCTCCGCGCCGGGAGACGAAGAGCGCGCCCTCCTGGGGCGCCGCCCAACCGGGCCGCAGCGCCAGCCACGCCCGCAGGGCCTCGCGCGCCAGGCGTCCCACCGGCACCGTTCGCTCGCGCCGCCCCTTGCCCAGCACCCGCACCAGGCCGGCCTCGAGATCCAGGCTGCCCAGGTCCAGCCCGGTCAGCTCCGATAACCGCAGTCCCGAGGAGTAGAACAGCTCCAGCATCGCCCGATCTCGCAGTTCCAGGGCATCCCCGCCCGGCTGCGCCATGGCCCGGCCCGCCTGATCGACGTCGAGGCCGCGCGGCAGCGGCCGCCCGAGCTTCGGGCCGCGCAGGGATGCAGCCGGATTGGACTCCAGCAGGCCCTCGCGCACCGCCCATTCGCCGAAGCTGCGCACTGCGGACAGGAAGCGCTGGATGGTGCGCGGGTTGCTGCCGCACCGCGCCAGACCGGCCGCGATACGGCGGAGGGTGGTCGGATCCAGTTCCGGCCAATCGCCGGCGAAGCCCGCGCGCAGGCGGGTCAGGTCACGCCCGTAGGCGAGCACGGTGTGCGGAGACAGGCCACGCTCGTGGCGCAGGTGGTCGAGAAACGCCGCGATGCTTGCATCGGCGGCGGGGTCCGGACCCGCGTCCGGGACCCTGTCGCGCCCACTACCCGTTGGCGCAGGAGCGCACGTCATGACAACGGATGGCCTCGGCCAGCAACTCGCCCAGATGGGTGATGAAATAGGTGCCCATGTCCGGGACGAACCTTTCGGGGGAGCGGCTGCCCAGAGCCAGCACCCCGGTCTTCTGTCCGTCGACCGACAGCGGCATCAGGATGGCGGAGCCGATGGCACCGGCGTCATCGCCGAACATGGCCTGCAGGGCAGGTTTCGGCAACCGCCCGCACTGTGGCCGACCGCGCGCGAAGAGTTCCTCGAAATACTCGAGATCCTCGGCAGGCAGGCGGTGCAGGTCGTCCTTCCTGACACCGGCCAGGCGGATGCTGACCAGTTCGGCCTTCAGCTCGTTGCGCAGAGCCTCCTGGGTCAGCGCCAGCGCCGCATCCAGCCCCTCGGCGTGCATCAGCGTGCAGGCCAGCCGGTGCAGGTGCAGCCCGACGCGTTCGTTATCCCGAGCGCGCTCGACCAGTTCGGCCAGCCGTTGCTCCAGATAGCGGTGCTTGTCCCGCAGCAGCGTGACCTGCCGCTCGATCAGTGACACGGAGCCGCCGCTGTGATGCGGCACGCGCAGCACGTCGAGCAGGGGCAAGTGGCGCTCGAAGAAGTCCGGGTGATCCCGGAGAAAGGCCTCGACTGCGCCTTCAGTAAGGTAATCCGGTTCGGTTTTCGGGGAACTGGCAGTCATCGCTCGATTCGACCATGGAAGACAGTGGTGGCAGGCCCGGTCATGAAAACCGGATCCTCGGCTCGTCCACTCCAGCTTAGCACAAGGCTTCCGCCGGGCAGATGGACTCTGGCCCGTGCATCGACCAGGCCCCGCCGGCGCGCCACGGCCATCGCCGCGCAGGCGCCGGTTCCACAGGCCAGGGTCTCGCCGGCGCCGCGTTCGTGCACCCGCAGGTCGATGCGGTCACGCCCGGTCACCGCGGCGAAACCCACGTTGACCCGTGCCGGGAAACGGGGGTGATGCTCGATCAGCGGTCCGAGCCGGGCCACCGGCGCCGTGGCGACATCCTCGACCAGCAGCACCGCGTGCGGGTTGCCCATCGAAACCGCGCCGATCGCCACCGTCGTTCCGCCGACCTCCAGTTCATAGGAATCCGCCTCGGTCGCGGCCAGGAACGGGATCTCTGCGGGCAGGAAGCGCGGGCGGCCCATGTCGACCCGGACCTGTCCGTCCGCCTCCACCTGCAGCACGATCGGTCCGGCCAGCGTTTCCACGGGGATGGTTGCGGCCTGTGTCAGCCCCTGTTCGCGCACGAAGACCGCGAAGCAGCGGGCGCCGTTGCCGCACTGCTCGACCTCGCCACCGTCGGCATTGAAGATGCGGTAGCGGAACAGCGCCCGCGCAGGATCTTCGGGGGGCTCCACCAGCAGCACCTGGTCGCAGCCGACGCCGAAATGCCGGTCCGCCAGGCGGCGCACGTCTTCGGGGCTCAGCTCGATCGACTGTCGCACCCCGTCGATCACGACGAAGTCGTTGCCCAGCCCGTGCATCTTGGTGAACGCGAGCGTCATGGTCGCGGTTCTCCCGGCATCCGCGGTGCCATCTACAGACGTCCCCAAGCGACCAGATGGCGGTCACTGACCTGCTCGACCCGAAACCCACCCAGGCCCGCCGCTTCCATCTGGGCGCGCACTTCGTTCGGGGTGAAGGCCGCATACAGGGAGTTCTCGAAATCGCGGCGCAGCACCTCGGGAGCATCGGCGGCATGCTCCGCCACCAACGCCCGGACTTGTTCCTGCGAATCCGGGCGACAGAGGTCCATCACGAAGACGGCTGCACCCGGCGCCCCGTCGCGGTTAACCACGGCCCACATGACCCGCGGGTCGTGCAGGTGATGCAGCAGGCTGTTGGAGAGGATCGTGTCGTAGGGAGCCCCGGGGCCGACAGCCTCGGGCAACAGGCCCAGCGACAGGCTCACCCGCGGTCCGGCCGGGTGGCGGCGGCGCAGTTCCGCCCCGGCGGCGAGCATCGCCGGCGCACCGTCGATGCCGTGCACCGCGCAGGCGGGGTGGCGTGCGGCAAAGCGCAGGCTGACGTCTCCCGGACCGCAGCCGAGATCCAGCACCAGCCCGTCGACCGGCCCAGGAAAGCGCTCGGCGAACAGGTCCACGAAGTGTTCGTGCGGTTCGCTGAAGTCGGCCTCGGCATAAGCACGCGCCTGCTCGTCATCGAGCATCAGTTCCGGTTCGGGGCGGCGCTCCATCATTCGTCTCCGGGTCGATCGTCCTCGGGCAGCAGGCTCTCGCGCATCATCAGGTGGTCGACCTGCTCGCGCCGGTTCACGATGAAGAAACGCCCGCCGTCGACCATCACCTCGGGCGGCCGGGGCCGGCTATTGTAGTTGCCGGCCATGACGAAACCGTAGGCACCGGCGGAGCGAACCGCCAGCAGATCGCCCTCGGCCAGCGCCAGATCGCGTTCGCGGCCCAGGAAATCGCCGGTCTCGCAAACCGGGCCGACCACGTCATAGACCCGCGCCGCGCCGCCGCGCGGGCGCACCGGCACGATCTCCTGCCAGGCACCGTACAGCGCGGGCCGGATCAAGTCGTTCATCGCGCCATCGACGATCGCGAAGTCTTTGTGCTCGGTGTGTTTCAGAAAGGCCACCCGGGTCAGAAAGACCCCGGCGTTGGCCGCGATCGCCCGGCCGGGCTCGAGCATCACCTTCAGATCCCGCCCTGCCAGCACGCCGCGCAGCGCGGCGGCATAGGCGGCCGGCTCCGGGGGCGTCTCGTCCCGGTAACGCACGCCCAGGCCGCCACCGACGTCGATGTGCTCCAGCTTCACCCCCTCCGCCTCCAGGACATCCACCAGCGCAAGCACGCGCTGCAGCGCGTCGGTGAACGGCGCCAGCCGGGTCAGCTGGGAGCCGATGTGGAAGCCCACGCCGCGGATGTCGACGTGCGCCAGCGCCGCGGCCTCGCGGTAGAGCGCGGGCGCTGCGTCGATGTCCACGCCGAACTTGTTCTCGCGCAGGCCGGTGGCGATATAGGGATGGGTCTCGGCATCGACATCCGGGTTCACCCGGATGGAGATCGGCGC
>SL_3KL_010_SEDDRAFT_10003003_pt1 | contig 15359 bp, 14 predicted proteins | sample SodLakKL_010_SED_2_FD_10381 | JGI IMG/M metagenome (IMG submission 10381)
GCGAGGGAAGGTATTCGGACTTGACCACTTCGGTTACTCGGCACCGGCAGGAGTGCTGGACGAAAAATTCGGGTTCACTCCCGAAAATGTCTTCAGGGAGGCAGTCCGCTACCTCGAAGAATATAAAAGCAAAAGCGGTACCGGCCGGTAGCTGGTCCGGCCCTTTAAACCTTTGACGGTTTTTCCGGTCAAAGCTGTAACATCAATAAACAGGCAATGCAGGAACACAGTGACAGCGAACTGATCTCCCTGTTTCGTGACCCGGACCGGAAAAATTATGCCTTCAATATGATAGTCAGGAAGTACCAGGAACGGCTTTACTGGCATATCAGGAAGATGGTTGTCGTACATGACGATGCCGACGATCTTCTCCAGAACAGCTTCATGAAAGCGTGGAAGGGCCTCGAAAATTTCAGGGAAGAATCGCAGCTTTACACATGGTTGTACAGGATTGCCACCAACGAGACCCTGTCATTCCTGAAAGAGAAGAAAAGGATATACTTCCTGCCTGTTGCCGATGTCGAAAATGAGTTGAGCTCCAAACTTGAGGGTGACGAGTATTTTGACGGCGATGATCTCCAGCTTAAATTGCAGAAAGCTATCCTCCTGCTTCCCAAAAAACAGAGGATAGTGTTCAATATGCGGTATTTTGACGAAATGAAATACGAGGACATGGCAGGAATACTGGATACATCGGTAGGCGCACTGAAGGCCTCCTACCATCATGCAGCAAAAAAAATCGAGAATATCATCAGGGGCGATTAAACCATAATGGACTCTTTATGTCAAATATTCAGTCATGGAAGGAAAAGACAAAATAGAAAATTTACCGGGCGGCAAAGGGAGGGATAATCCTTTCAGGGTGCCCGAAGGATACTTCGACAGTTTCCCGGCCAGGCTGGCAGAAAGGTTGCAGGATGAACAACCTTCACCTGTAGCCGCAAAGCCTGGAATATGGCAGACCATTCGTCCGCAGCTGGCTCTCGCGGCAGCCATAACGGCATTTGCCGTTATCGGATACCTTGGTTTCAGGAGTTTCATCGAAACGGGTGACCAGTGGCTGAGCGATGAAGCTGTTGCCGGTTACCTTGAATACCACCAGCATGAATTCAGAGAGTATGAACTGCTTGGGCTCCTGGCTGAGGACGATTTCTACCTTGATGAGTACCCGGCAGACGGCTCATGGATATGGGATGATGATCCCGACCTCTATATAGAATATCTTTACCATGAAGAGATTGACCTTTACCTGATAATGACAGAGTTTTAACCTAAAGCATACTACTATGATGACAAGATATATTTTTATAGCATTTTTCCTTATCCTCCCCCAGGCATATCTGGCTGCCCAGCAGCCTCAACGGTGGGGGCGGGCTGACTTCGAACAGGTGGAAGCTGAAAGAATTGCATTCCTGACCCGTTACCTTGAACTTACCAGTGATGAGGCAAAGGAGTTCTGGCCCGTTTATAATGACTACAGGAACCGGAGGGAATTGCTTACACAGGAGAGGCAATCCGCCGCCTGGTATTTTAACCAGAACTGGAGGAACCTTCAGGTGGATGAGATAGAGGAGATAGCCGACAAATTTATCTCACTCCAGGTACAGGAGGCAAAGCTGTCGGAAGAATACCACGAAAAGTTCCGTTCGGTACTGCCGGCCGTTAAGGTTATGCGGCTATATGAAGCTGAGAACATGTTCAGGATGCAGCTTCTGAGGCGCGTAAGAGGTACAGGTGCCGGCGCTCCGGGGCGCGGACAGGGAGGGCCGCCGGGAAACAACCGGTGATTTTCCAACTGACACTCCCTGACATGATGGTATGCCCTTCAGTTTACCCTGATCCGTGCATCCCAGCGAAACTAAAAAAAATTAGCGGTTGTATAATCATACGGCCGTTTTTTTTTATTGGGAGCGCACTTTACCGGTTTATTATTGGAAATTACGGGGGTTTATTAATTTTATAAAAAATTTGTTTTGAGAGATAACCACCATCTCCTTTTCCGGTTATTCCGGTTTATAACCAGATAACATAAACCACCGTCAATGATCAGAATAAAAAAGGTTGTTCACAATATTCTCGAGGTATCCGATCCGGATGACAAATTCGGTAAAACATTTGACATAATCCTCATAACACTTATCCTGCTCAATGTTGCTGCCCTTATACTGGAAACCGTTGACCCGGTAAACGCAGTTATGGGCGATTTCTTTTTCTGGTTCGAATTCTACTCGGTCATATTCTTTTCTTTTGAATACATACTGCGGTTATGGACAATCACCCTCAACCCCCGGTACTCGCGTCCTGTTACCGGCAGGCTAAGGTACATGGTCACGGCAATTGCCCTGATAGACCTGTTCGCCATACTGCCCTTCTTTATGCCGTTTCTCAATATCGACCTGAGGTTTCTGAGGATCTTCAGGGTATTCAGAATATTCAGGCTCCTTAAGGTTGCAAGGTATTTCAAGGCCCTCAATCTCATGATCAGGGTCTTTCAGAATAAAAAAGAGGAGCTAGTGATGATGCTCACCTTTATCCTTTTTATGCTCGTTCTTTCAGCCTCACTTATGTATTACATAGAGAATGCCGCCCAGCCGGAGGCATTTGCCAGCATACCCGATGCCATGTGGTGGGGAATAGCGACCCTTACCACGGTCGGTTACGGTGATGTTTACCCGATAACAGCCCTGGGCCAGTTGCTGGGGGCTGTAATAGCAATCCTGGGGATAGGCTTTTTTGCCCTGCCCACGGGCATCCTGGCCGCAGGGTTTTCGGAGGAAGTCAGGAAAAACAAGGAGAGAGCGAACTCCTGCCCCCATTGCGGGAAAGAAATCCCTGAATAAAAAAACTTAACATCTTACTGGTTGCATCAAAGCTGCCCGCCAGGGATCAGGCCGGTTTTCATCCGGGCATGGCAAATATTCCCATGACTTCTACCCGGGGATGGCAGGGTCGAGCGACCGGAGGAAGTCAATCGATTCCCTGATATCCTCAAACATCACCCGGTCACTGTCAATAAACGATACCCTTTTCCGGTAGGATTCAACAATGCCTTCCAGGAATGCAGAGCTGCGCACCGGGCGGCGGAATTCAAGCGCCTGGGCTGCGTTGTACAGCTCAATGGCCAGCACTTTTTCGGTATTTTCGACAACCTTCAGGGCCTTTACCGCGGCATTGGCGCCCATGCTCACATGGTCCTCCTGTCCGCCGCTCGATTCGATCGTATCGACCGAGGCAGGAGTGCAAAGCTGCTTGTTCTCGCTTACTATGGCAGCCGCTGTGTACTGCGGTATCATAAACCCGCTGTTCAGTCCGGGATTGGCCACCAGGAACAGCGGCAATCCCCGCTTACCCGAAAGCAGCCGGTATATTCTCCTTTCCGAAATGCTTGCCAGCTCGGCTACGGCAATACAAAGGTGGTCAAGGGCAAGAGCCAGCGGTTGTCCGTGAAAGTTTCCCCCTGAAAGTACCAGGTCCTCATCCGGAAATATGGTTGGGTTATCGGTAACAGAATTTATCTCACGCTCAAATACACTCCCCACGTATTCGAGGGCATCCCTTGAAGCGCCGTGAACCTGAGGGATGCACCTGAAAGAATAGGGGTCCTGCACATGCTTCTTGGTCCGCGAAACAATCTCACTCCCCTCCAGTATCTTCAGCACCCTTGCAGCAGTTTCAGCCTGTCCCCGATGCGGCCTCACCTTATGCAAAAGCTCATGAAATGCCCCGGGGCAGCCGTCGTATGCATCAAGGGAGAGGGCGGCCGTTATATCGGCAAGATGAAGGAGCCTGCGGGCCTCAATACAGCACCAGGTACCGTATGCCCCCATAAACTGGGTTCCGTTCAGCAGGGCAAGGCCTTCTTTGGACTTAAGCACAAGCGGTTCCCATTCGTACTTCGAAAGTGCTTCGGAGGCGGCCATCCTGCTGCCAGCATGGGTCACCTCCCCAAGTCCGATGAGTGGCAGGCTGAGATGGGCAAGCGGCGCCAGGTCGCCCGAGGCCCCCAGTGAACCCTGCCGGTAAACAACAGGCAGAACATCATGATTGAAGAAATCGACCAGCCTCTGCACCGTGGCAAGGTGCACACCTGAATGACCACGGGAAAGCGATACTATCTTAAGAAGAAGCATCAGCTTTACAAGGTGTCCGGGCACCTCCTCCCCCATACCGCAGGCATGCGACATCACCAGGTTCTTCTGAAGGGTGTCGAGGTCTGAGGGAGGAATCCTCCTGTCATACAGAGAGCCAAATCCGGTATTGATGCCGTAAACGGGTTCGTCCGATTCAGCAAGCTTATTGTCCAGGTATTCCCTGCAACGGGTAATCAGGCCACTCACCTCCTCCGTCAGCCCGAGCTTAAGGTTCCCCGAAAGGATATCCCTGATATCTGTGGCTGAAATACCGCCTGTCGTGATCTCGTAAAATTTATCCACTTTCCGTCAGTTAAACCAGTATGACATCTTGAACACCACAGCCCTGTTGCGGGCATCCATGGTTTCGGGGAAGTAGTTGTCGGTATATACAAGGAATATGTCCGATACCGGCTTGTACCTCCACTGCAGACGTGCGTTGATGTTCAGGTTGTCAAGCTGTTCATTGTACTGTATAAAGGTAGTAAAGAAAAGTGTATTGGTAAAAGTAACATCTATTTTGGGCCCGACCAGCCAGAAGCTGTTCCTGTCCCACGGCTCAGGCAGCAGCAGGTCATTGTAGCTGAAGAACAACGATACGCTTCCATAGGGCTGGTAACGGTAATTGAGGTCGCCCTCAACAAACCGGCGGTTACCGTTGTAAAACCCGCCATAGCCGGCAGCAACCCTGTACCTGAAAAGCTTGCGGGTATCTGATCTGTACATTAACGACGCCTCCGACCAGTCATGCTCGCTGCCCGCCGGCAGCACACTTATACCGGTGTTGGTCGGATCAAAGTCACGCCTCAGCATTACGTAGTTGTGGTTATATACAATATCTATCCTGCTCAGGTTGTGAAATGTAAAGTAGTAGCCCAGGCTGCTCTCCCTGTCGGTCATACTGAAATCAGAAGGACTGAAGTAGCTGTTTACCAGTCCCACGATCCCATGCTGCTCAAGGCGGGACGCTTCAGGATAGAACCTCACCGTCAGGCGGGGGCTTATCTGCAAGAAGTCAGTGCGGGGCACAAATCCCGCCGCGGCCACATAGTTGTCGCCCACATAGTACTGCTCAATGCCGAGGCGAATCCTCTGGCGGTGATAGCTGAGCTCCATACCCTGGGTAAATTGCGAGTCACCTTCTGCACGTTCGGTAATTGACCCCAGCCCGAAAAAGCTGCCGGTCCAGAAGTTATCAGGACTCGCCAGGTTAAACTGCAACCCGCCGGTCCGGTTGTAGCCATATCCGTCCCATCCTTCCGGACCGCCGAAATTCTGCTGATTCACGAATATACCGGTTATGTTTGAACGGGATAATACCCGCCGCTGCAGTGATGCCACAAAGAAATTGCGTGAGGGGTTCTCCGGTGTCTGCTCCGTATGCATGTCCATCACCCCTATCCGCCAGTCCTGTCCCATATTGCCGCTGAGCCTCGCCCCTGCAAGCACCGGGGCATCGAGCCCTATCCGGCGCGAAAAGAAGGGCCGTATCCTCCTTGACCCGAAGTTGGCAAAAAGGTCTGAATTTTCAAGGAAAAACTGCCGCTTCTCGGGAAAGAACAGCTCGAACCTGTCCAGGTCGGTTATCTGCTGATCGACATCAGCCTGCGAAAAATCGGGGTTATAGGTAAGATCAAGGTTCAGCGATGTTGACAGGGCAACCTTTGCGTCTATGCCGGCATCACCACGGTAACGGGTGTCGGTGCCCGCAACAAAATCGCGTGAGGCACCGCCAAACACATATGGTATGAGCGAGAGCCTTATGCCGGGATCGGGCGGTGGTTCGTCCCACTGCAGTATGCCGCAATAAGCAAGCGATGCCGTCGGAAACTGCCTTGGTACAGGCGCCCAGGAAGATTTTTCGTTGATTTTCAGGTCAAGCCTGCTGAAGTTTATGTTCCACCTGTCCAGTCCCGCCTTATATCTTAACGAGCTGAAGGGTATACGCATCTCAGCCACCCACCTGTCATCATAGCTCCTGGTCACCACCTCCCATTTGGCATCCCAGGTAAGGTCGACCGCGTGTCCGTTGTTCATGGTGCCATCCCACATGGCCCCTGCAGCGTTCACCCCGAATGAATACCCTGTGGTCAGGTCGTTGAAAGGGTCGATGAACATCAGGAAGTTGTCGTTCGTTCCGAAGCTGAAGTCCCTGCGCAATGATTCGACAACACGCGGGCCGGGTATCACGTCATAGAATACAAGCGAAAGATAAACTGCATCATCGTCATAGGTCATCCTTATCTCCGACACCGCCTCGCTGTAGCTGGTATCATAGGGTGTCACCATGAAAAAATCGGTTGCAACGTCAGCCCGCAGCCAGTCCTCCTCATCAATTACACCGTCCAGGACTATCTCCCCTTCCATCTTTCTGATGTTGAGCACGTAGTCGCTGTTAATAGGTTGTCCTGAGGCCCTTGCCTCTGCCTGTTGTCCCCGCACCTCATTGGTGCCGGCTGCACCCACAGGGCAGAAAAGGATGAAAACGGATAAAAGAAATACTGACAGGCCTTCCGGCCGGAAACTGTTTTCTGTCATCTGAAATAAGTGGTGGATATTACAACTCTCTTATTGATATGTTGCGGAACTGCACGAGTGAGGGAGAACTGACCCATTCGCCGTCAACCATACGGCCATGATGCTGCAGTGCTATGGGACCGCTTTCGGGCACACCGGGCAACTGTGCATCTTCAATTACCGCATGTCCGTTCAGCACAACAGTGAGCCGGTCACCCTTCATGGTGATCTCAAATGTGTTCCACTCTCCAACATGGTTATCGGCCATCATCGAGGGTGTAACACCTGCCCTCACCCCGGGAGGCATGTTGGGATCCATCCTGTAGCCGTATACCTCGCCCGAGCCAATGGGCCATGTCCAGATATTCACCTGTGCCTTCGATGTCCCCCTCAGGTAGACGCCCGAGTCACTGTCCGGCACCGACATCCTGATTACCTGGCCGTCGGCATTTAGCTGGTGAGTTCCGTCAGGCCTTATAATGGGCACATTGTGATTTATGAATGGGGTCTCCTTGATCCGCCAGTCAAGTCTCAGTACAAAATCACTGAAAGAATCCCTGGTCCACAGGTTCTTGTCCCCCGGCGCCTCACTCAGGGCATCATAATCTATCACCCCGTCAATAACCTGCCAGTGCCCGTTATCGCCTTCGGGCACGATCCAGCCTGTGAGGTCCTTTCCGTTAAACAGCTCCTTCCACCCCCTGCTCTCCTCACTTTCAGCAAATGCCGGACCGATAACTGTTACGGCAAAAAGTAATGCGGTTACACCGGCTGTTTTTTTCAACCTGGTCAAAGTGCATGATCTCATGATTAAATGGTTTAAGTTTACACGTTTAAATCACTGCCCGGCACTCTCCTGCCTGTTATGACCCGCCGGGCTTTGCTATGAAGGGCTAAATTACATAATAAAATTAATTTAAAAGCCCGGGGCAGTTTATTTAACCCTTAACAATGTTTATTTATATCTTGCAGGCCACAGACGAACATAATATTATGCCTTCAGGTACAAAACCGTTTGGATGATCAACTAACTCTTTAAACCCTGTAATAACATGGAAGCCTTAAAAATTGCCACAGCACAGTTTGAGCACAGGAGCGGGGACAAACAGTACAATATACGGCAGATTGAAAAATTGTCAGCCATAGCGGCCGGACAGGGTGCGCGTGCTGTTGCATTTCACGAATGCTCACTTACCGGCTATACCTTTGCCCGCAAGCTGTCGCTCGGCCAGATGCTTGAGCTGGCCGAGCCCTTACCGCAAGGGAACAGCATTGAACAGCTCAGGTTTATAGCCGAAAAACATGATATAGCGGTACTGGCCGGACTATTTGAAAAAGACAGCGAAAACAATATATACAAGGCCTATGTTTGTGTTGACAAGACCGGCATGATTGCCAGGCACAGGAAGCTTCACCCGTTCATAAACCCACACATAACGCCGGGAAACAGCTTTACCGTATTTGAGCTTTCCGGCTGGAAGTGCGGAATTCTCATATGCTACGACAACAATATCCCGGAGAATGTAAGGGCAACCGGACTGCTGGGTGCCGATATCATCTTTATGCCGCATGTAACAATGTGTACCCCGTCCAGCCGGCCGGGAGCAGGGTTTGTGAACCAGGAACTGTGGAATAACAGGGAAAATGATCCCACCTCACTGCGTCTTGAGTTTGACGGGATGAAGGGAAGGGCCTGGCTGATGAAGTGGTTGCCATCCAGGGCATATGACAATGCAGCATATGTTATATTCTCCAACCCCATAGGAATGGATGACGACCAGCTTAAAAACGGCTGTTCAATGATTATCGATCCCTTTGGTGACATAATTGCAGAATGCCGCAACCTTGGCAATGATGTTCAGAGTGCACTTTGCACCCCTGAAATGCTTACCCTCGCCGGAGGCCATCGCTACAGGCAGGCAAGGAGGCCGGACCTTTACCGCGACATCCTGGGGATGAAACACAAACCGGGGCAGAAAATTGCCTGGATGGACAGTGACGAAGATGCAGATTAATTCCACAGGTACCTGACAGATTATTGCTCATCAACAAAAACATGCTATTGGTCAATTTTCCAGATAATTACCCGGCGAAACCACAACAAAGTCACAAATTAACTGTTTACTTAGTCATATTTGGCACTGTATTTGAGTGGCCACCTCTTCAGTAACCGGAAAAACAAATCAATGCTCTTAACAGAGATTGACCGGATATAAAATAAATATTACTTAAAACCTTAAAACTGTTTATTATGAAAAAGACAAAACTACTGCTGATGGCAGCACTCCTGATAGTTGCTGCCGTATTTACCGCTTGTGAAGATGATGAGATCTTCGATCCCCCCACCGTTTTAACCTCGGCCGGAGGTGAAATAGTCCTGGCAGAAGGAGTTGAGGAGTACACCATTGAGGGCACAGTGCTGTCAGATGCCGGCGTTGCAGAAATAAAGCTTCTTGAAGTAACCGATGACGGAAACTTCCAGATCGGAACCACCCTTACTAATTTTGAGAATCCCAATTCAGTGCCCTACAGCTTCACCATTACCGGCATAACCGATGTACTTGTTGTGAAGGTGGAAGCCACAGATGTTGAGATGCAGACCAGCTACTCAAATGAGATCACCCTGGTATACACGCCCATACCCGAGACACCGCTTACAGAAGCCGAAGAGGCTACATGGCAGAGGGTTGGTCGTACTGCAGGTACCGGACTCGGGGAGTTCGGGCTGAAATGGACCTTAAATGAAAAGTCAGTGATGGCTGTTATAAGTAAAGAGACGGCAGAAAAGTTCGTGCAGCTTGATGAAGAGGCGTGGGAAGAGATTGAAACTCTCGAGGCTCTTACCGAGGCAGTGGACGATGCAGAAGACATGGAAGACTACAGGGGTGTATCGGCCGGACAGAATGCCACCTACAATGATGTACTTGCAACTGTTGTAGACGGCCAGTATTTCCTCATCCTGGTAAAATCTGCAACGGTCACTACCGCCGACGCAGGCACCACCATCACCATTGAAGTCGAATACAAGACAGCAGAGACGGAATAACAGAACACGATCCGGCACGGGAGCTGACCTTAAGGCATTTGTCCTTATCTTAATCCCCGGACATAACTACAATTTATCCCCGGCAGATTTTCAGATCGCCGGGGATTTTTTATGCCGGTAATAATACCTGCCCTCCAATTCGCTGATGGTTAAAAAAAGTTAACCGGCTGATTGTCCGAAATGCTACCCGGAGCAAATGACTGCAAAATGCATGGCCTTATCATTCTGATTTTAAAACCTATAAAACAGCCTGCATGTTTCCCAGCATATTTAGACTGAAAATAAACTATTTCAGGGTGAGATACATGCCCCTGAAACACATGCACTAAGTGTTATATTTACACTGTTAAATTTATAAAGAATTATCAATGAGACTTCTAATTCTGTCACAACTTGTATTTTTAGCATTTTTAACTCCATGCAACAGCCAGGTTGTTCAAAACTGGCGGGGGCCCGAAAGGATGGGTATCTACCATGATACAGGGCTCCTGCAGGAGTGGCCGGTTGGGGGACCGGTAATGGAGTGGGCTTTTGAACAACTGGGCGAAGGGTTTACTTCTCCCGTCATTCATGAAGAGAAAATATTCATCACCGGCATGGAAAACAGGACCGGCTATCTTTATGTGCTTTCAGCCGCAGGGATACTGGAAAGAAAATTTCCCTACGGAGAGGAATACTATCGAAGCTACCCCGGAAGCCGCAGTACTCCGGCAATTGTTGGCAGCCTTGCCTATATAGTGACAGGGCACGGTTTGCTGGTGTGCATGGACCATACCAGCGGACAAATTTTATGGCAACGCGACCTGTTCAACGATTTCGATGGCAGCAACATAAGATGGGGATTGACCGAAAACCTGCTGGTGTCGGGCGACACCCTCTTCTGCACTCCCGGCGGCACAGAATATAATATCGCCGCCCTGAACCGGCACAACGGAGAGGTGATATGGGCAAGCCCCGGAACCGGGGGATTGTCTTCTTATTGTTCACCGCTCCTGATCAACCACAACGGGAGGAGAATACTCGTAACAATGATGCAGAGGAATATTGCGGGTGTAGATGCAGCCAGCGGCGAAACATTGTGGACTCATCCCCATGCCAACTTCAGAAACATCCACCCCAATACACCCATCTATCATGAGGGATATATATTTGCTTTCAGCGGATATGGAATGGGAGGAGTTAAGCTAAGGCTGAACAGGTCGGGAGACGAGGTGACTGAGGTGTGGTTCAACGACGACCTTGACAACCAGATAGGCGGCACGGTGCTGGTTGACGGATATATTTACGGGGCGGGCGACCGCAACAGGTTCTGGTTTTGCATCGACTGGCAGACGGGCGAAACGGTTTACCGTTCGCGCGATATCGACAAAGGCACGGTGATCTGGGCAGACGGCCGCCTCTACTGCTATACCGAAAGGGGTGAACTGGCCATTATGGAACCCACACCTGAGGGATTTATCATCAGGGGACAGACCAGTGTAAAATTAGGTTCGGCACAACACTGGGCCCACCTTGTGATTGACAACAATATTCTTTACGTCAGGCATGGCAATGCCCTGATGGCATATAACATAAGTGAGTAACCAAACAAATAAAGTATATGAGAACAGTTTATTTATTGACCGCATGGTTGATCGCCTGCACGCCAGCCCTTACTGCACAGACCGCACATAACTGGCGCGGACCCGAAAGGCAGGGCATATATCACGAAACGGCATTGCTGCAGGAATGGCCCGCCGGGGGACCGGCGATGCTGTGGGCATATGACAGGCTCGGGGCAGGTTTTTCCTCACCGGTGGTGGCAGCCGGTAACATATACGTTACCGGAATTGAAGATGGTACGGGCTATGTGTACAAACTTTCCATGAACGGCGATCTTGTAAGCAGATTTGCATACGGGCCGGAATTTCACGGTGAAGGCTATCCCGGCAGCCGGAACACTCCTGCGGTGGTGGATAACAAAATTTACATTGTGAGCAGTAACGGTGCCCTGGTCTGCATGGATGCCAATACCGGAAATATTACCTGGAGCCGCGATCTGTTCGGCGACTTTGACGGCAGGAATATACGCTGGGGGCTTACCGAGAACCTGCTGGTGGATGGCGACCGGATCTACTGTGCGCCCGGAGGCAGAAAATATAACATAGTAGCTCTCAACAGGCATAACGGCGAGATTATCTGGGCAAGCGAGGGCACCGGAGAGATATCTGCCTACTGCTCACCCCTGCTGGTTGACCATTACGGAAGGAGTCTGCTTATAACACATATGAAAGACCATATCGTTGCGCTGAATGCCGATACCGGCAGGCTTATGTGGTCACACCGTCACAGCAACAGATGGGATGTACACCCCAACACCCCGATATACCACGAAGGCAGTATCTTTGCATTCAGTGGTTACGGTCAGGGAGGCGTCAGGCTCAATATCAATTCAGTGGCTGACGCAGTGAGTGTTGATTGGACAAATAACCTTGACAACCAGATGGGCGGTGCAGTACTGGTAGATGGCCATATCTATGGCTCAGGCCAGAACAACAGGTTCTGGGAGAAAGTGGACTGGGAAACGGGTGAGACAATTTACCGGTCGCGCGACATAGCCAAGGGAACCGTTATATGGGCGGACGGACGTCTCTACTGTTATTCCGACAGAGGCGAACTGGCGCTTGTTGAGCCCGGACCTGACGGATTCATTATCAGGGGCCAGACCGGTATAAACCTGGGTTCGGGGCAGCACTGGGCACACCTGGTAATTGACAATGGCGTTCTGTATGTAAGGCGCGGCAATGCCCTGATGGCATATGACATAAGCAGGCCTTAACACAGTCCGGTCCGGAAGTGTTATATAAAATGCCTTGTAATGCGGGAATTAGCATATAAATATTTAAATCATCTGCCGGTAATTGTTTTTGTCGGGGGACTGCTGGCAGTTGCCTGGTGGATAATATATAACCCCTGGGCAACACTAGCTCCGTCACTTCCCGGGGCCGACGGTTATACCGGGAGCGCTGCTGCAACAGAAGAAAATATAGCTATCGGGGCATATTTCGAAGAAAGAGGAAGTGCCCCCGAAGCCGGGGGAGAAAGCTGGCCGAGGTTCAGGGGTGAGGACTTTGACAACATTTACCGCAACCCTATGCCCCTTATTGACAATTTTAACCAGGGCGGCACCGACATACTCTGGTCCGTCGAACTGGGTGAGGGGCATGCCGGACCGGCAATATATGAGGGACTTGTGTACCTGCTCGATTATGATGAGGAGCAGAGGGCCGATATGCTGAGGGTGTTTTCGCTTGAAACCGGCGAAGAATTATGGAGGAGATGGTATGATGTGCATATCCGCAGGAACCACGGTATGTCGCGTACGGTCCCTGCCGTATCTGAGGAATATATCCTGACTATTGGTCCGCGCGGACACGTAATGTGTGTGGACAGGCTGTCGGGCGACCTGCTCTGGGGCATAGACCTCGAAATGGAATGGAATGCCGAAATACCATTATGGTACACAGGGCAGTGCCCGTTGCTTGATAACGGCGTTGCAGTCATTGCTCCCGGCGGAGACGCCCTTATGATAGGAGTTGATGCAGCCACCGGCGAGATACTATGGGAAACACCCAATCCGCACGGTTGGGAAATGTCGCACTCCTCGGTCATCCCGTTTACTTTTGAGGGCATTAAAATGTATGTTTACAGTGCAGTAGGCGGTGCCGTAGGTGTAGCAGCCGAGGGTCCCCGCGCCGGCGAAGTACTTTGGGAAGTGCCTGAATGGAACCACCGGGTATTAGCTGCATCTCCTGTTTGCATGCCCGGGGGCAGGATCTTCCTTACAGCAGGATACGGGGCCGGAAGCATGTTACTGCAGCTTCACAACCGCAACGGCACCCTTGAGCCGGAAATACTTGAAACATTCAGGCCGGGTGAAGGACTCTCGAGCGAACAGCAAACGCCGGTATACGCAGACGGTCACCTGTTCGGGGTGCTCCCCAAAGATGCGAGGGCGCTCAGGAACCAGTTCGCTTGCGTTGATCCGGACGATATAACATCATTTGTATGGACAAGCGGGTCATCGGCAAGGTTTGGGCTGGGGCCGTTCATACTTGCAGATGGCAAATTCTACCTGCTGGATGATGACGGCACACTTTACATAATTGAAAAGAGCCTGCAGGGCTTCAGGCAGCTTGACAGCATGAGGCTGATAGAAGACGGGCACGATGCCTGGGCTCCGCTGGCAATAGCCGACGGCTATATGCTGCTGAGAGATGACCAGACGATGATATGCATTGACCTGAAAAGATAATTATGGGACGTAAATGGCCGGTAATATTAATTGTACTGCTTTCTGCTGCAATCATCATCGCGGTGATCGTAACAGAGCACACTTCCACCCTCCCGGGCAGGAGGCCCCCCAACCCTTTTGCTTATGATGTTGATGAGTTCAGGTCGGTTGACCAGGAGCTGATCCGCTGGAGGGAAACACGCCAGGTGCAACTCGACAGGGAAGATATCCGTGCAATGGCATATGCCGGGGGCAAAATATACCTGGCCGCGGGAAACGAGCTGCAGGTGATAGGGAGTGACTGGAGCCGGATACTGAGGAGGAATCTCCCGGGCGAACCGACTTGCCTTGCAGCAGCCCGGGAGGGATGGATCGTAGCGGGAATGGGAAACCACCTGGCAATTCTTGACAGTGATGGAGAAACCATTGCAGTATCAGAAGTTCTCGGGGCAGAAAGCAACATAACATCGGTGGCAATTCTGGACGATGATATTTACGCTGCCGATGCCACCGGGCGGAGAGTGCTCATCTTTAACCGCGAACTTGAACTGACCGGTGAGCTCAGGGGTGATTCGGGGGTGTCGGATGTGCACGGCTTCATTGTGCCCGGTGCACATTTCAGTCTCGCGGTAAATCCGGAAGACGAATTGTGGATCACCAATCCCGGAATTCATGCCCTTCAGAACTACACCGCATCAGGAAGACTGAGGTCATACATCCAGAGGAGCTCATTCGGCATCGACGGTTTCAGCGGATGCTGCAACCCGGTTCATTTCACTTTTCTTCCCGACGGCAGGTTCGTTACAAGTGAAAAAGGCATTATCAGAATTAAGGTGATCATAGGAACGGGGGAAGTCGAATCGGTGGTAGCCCCCCCGGAATTGTTCAGGGACGGCACCAGGGCGCCCGCAGTAGCGGCCGGTGATAACGGAAACATACTGGCCCTGGACTTTGACAGGAACATGATAAGAATATTTGAACCAATATGAGCAATATGCAACGAAGAGATTTTCTTACAGCAACAGGCAGGTATACCCTTTACGGTGTCCTGGCAGTCATTGCGGCATTCAGCCTGAAAAACGCCGGAAGTTCATCAGGTAACCCCTGCACAGCCGGAACATCGTGCAGGGATTGCACTCTTCTTTCAGGGTGTATCCTGGAAGAAGCAGAAGAAGCCAGGTCAGCCGAAAGAGACCGCAACTCATAAAATTTGAGAATTATGGAAAGAAAAAAGACTAAAAGCCGGAGGGAGTTCATCAACAGCAGCATGCGGTTCGGCATGATCCTGGCGCTCGGGGGAATCGGGGGACTGGCTTTCAGGAGGACCACCGGTGATCAGTGGGTCTGGCAGATAGATCCCTTCAAGTGTTCCTGGTGCGGCAGGTGTGCAACT
>SL_3KL_010_SEDDRAFT_10003004_pt1 | contig 15358 bp, 26 predicted proteins | sample SodLakKL_010_SED_2_FD_10381 | JGI IMG/M metagenome (IMG submission 10381)
ATCCCGGACACACTGCAAGGCAAGATCTAATAGTTTATTAAGATGATCGATTCTTCGCATACTGTTCTCGTGTCATAGTGTTCGTCTCCTTTTATAATAATTTTAATTGTTCGGGAGGTATCGCGCCTGGAACAGCGAAATGAATTCCGCTATCTGCGTCAATAAATTCCTGCCGATGGTATTCTGCCGATCGCATAAGTTTCTTGATATCTCCCTTCTCCGGGAGTGATCGGGTGAGTTCTCCGCGGTTATCGGTATAGAGTGCATACGTCCAACCGCTACCCGGTATGTGTGTAAAACATATATGTATAGCTTCCATTATTCCTCCTCCTCGATGGGTGTATGTTTTCATATTGTGTGTCCTTTCTTTAAAAACCCTCCCGGAGATCATACCACATCTGCCGGGAGGATCGGGGTCAGCCATGGTCAGCTGTTTATAATATCGATTTTACATTCGTCACAGTACCACAGTTCCTGAAATTTTATGCTTGCAAGTGCTGAGCATACCTCACAGCTTTCGGCATCTCCGAATTCTACATCGATTCCAACTTCTATGCTTGTCAGTACTCCGCTGTAGCCGTACTTTCCTTCCAGATGATCGCCGATCTCAACTAAGATATTTTCGAGAACATCCTGCTGTATTTCGTTTCCGTTGAGTTTAAATGTGACGTCAACTGATATTGCCAGTGTATCGTTCTGCGGTATCTCCGGCAATGGATACGGTACATTAATTTGTGACCGCTGTCTCACATCTCCGTTGACATTGACATCACAGAATACTATCAATTTTCCGTCTCCGGGCATGACGGTCTCAATTTTCTTTACGAGTGTTCCCGGTAATGTGTGTTCAATGTAGCGAACAATATCATCGTTTTTTATTAGCATATCTAATCTTCCTCCGGCAGCATAATTGTTATGACTGGTTCGGCTTCGTCTCCTGGGTGACACAGTGCCTTCAATTTTATATCTTCCTGCCTTTCGATGTCGATTGTTACGCTGACCTTGAAGTGCAGTTCGCTCCCTTGCACATCCGGCCGTCTGATCTGAAATAATAACAACATCAGTATATCCCACATCCTGCCGGTCTCGTCCTGAATACCTTTGCAATCGTCCGGGACTCTGATCGCTTGCTCATATACCGCCGCTGTAACTGCGACCGGATATTTAAAGCCGGCCTCCTTCGATAGCTTCTGCGGGATTGCTTTTAGTGTCCCGTCTGCGATCGCATCTGCTCGTGTATAGGAATGGATTACCTCCATGCTGACCTCCGTAAATTATTAGTTAGATATCGCCGAACATTTCGCCGGTACATTTTATACATTCAAATCTGCCGTATCTTATTAATCTGTCCCGGTCGTCCGGTTCGGAATCTTCCTGGTAAAAGAGCAGTTTATCATACCCGCAAAACTCGCATTCTCCCTTTACCAGTTCTGCCCCTTCGGCCTCGTGCTCTTGTATTTGTTTAATCGTTAGCATGATCATCTCCTGAATTCGTCCGGGATTTTTATATCTTGCATCTCGGCACATCCTCGGCAGAAGTGAAGGCCGGTTTTTTTATCTTTGACTACTACCGGTCGCCGGGTGCAATAGTCACAAATGTCCTTTAGTTCCTCCTCGTCCTCTTCGTCCATTAGATCGCTGTCAAGTATATCCTTGACAAGTTCCTCGAATCCTTCATCGGTCATGCTTCCGTCTGCGTTTCGGAATTCTGCGGCATGCTCGTGACTGATACGGTATGTTTTACCTTCAATGATTATGACGGTATCAAGTGTACCATCGTCCGATAGGTGAGCGTCGTATATTTCGCCCCGATGCTTAATCAACATGCTGACCTCCTATTTTATTAATTGATTAAAATGTAAGTGTGTCCGATCTTTGATACGTTCGTATAGTCGCCGGGCTGCCTGCATGGCCTTTTCCTCGTCCTCAAATATCCGGGATCCTGCAAGAAAAAAGTAGTGCCAGTACTTATGCGTACACTCTTCAGTCTGGCAATCGTTTCCGCATGTCCAACGGTACCCGAAATAATTGGAATCAACGATCCAGTACACGCCGGTCGTATCGTCTATCGGTTCAAAGTAAAATCGTTCGTACATCGCCGGTTGCGCTTCAAGTTTACCGGTCGCCGGTGTCGTTTGTTCTTTCATGCGTCCTCCCTCTTTGGTATCGGTATCAATCCGAGGCCGTGAAGAAATAAGACCGGCTCGGTTGTCTCCTGTACGTTATTAACTTTCAATAGATCGCCTCCGTCAATGTACTCCCGAAATATCGATCTGGCCTCGCTTGCACTCGTGGCCTGTATCGGGATTATACCATGCTTTTCCCGGTGACGTCCGTCAAAATCCTGTACTATTTTTGAGAATTCCACAACGAACATCCTTCGCTCGTACTCAGTAACTACGTCCCGGATTTTTTCAAGACCGGCAATATAACCAGATAGAAACGTCCCGGTCGTTTTCAAGTTTTCCGGATTTTCCCCGTCACGTCCGTATATCCTCAACTCCTCTTTGCGCTTCTCAATCTCCCTGTTGATTTCTGATATAATTTTACTCATAATAGACCCCGCTCGGCAAATGACGTGTACTTCTCTCCTGCATAAATAATATGATCGTGTACCGGTATCCCGATGATCTTACCGGCCTCTACGAGCTGCTTTGTAATCATTCTATCCTCATGGCTTGGTTCGGGATTGCCTGACGGGTGATTGTGTAGTATTATCAATGCTCCTGCATTGGCATTAATTGCCGCCTGATATACCTCCCGCGGACCGACGAGTGAAGCGTTTAGCGTACCCTCGGATATAATCCTGTACCCCTCGACCCCGTTTGCAGTGTTTAAAAATACCACAACAAATCTTTCCCGTGGTTCGGTCTCAAATAACCAGTAAAATGACTTTACAGCATCTTCGGGTGAGGATATTAGAATATTCTTCAGCCGGAGCATGTCATCTGGTATGTCAGGATTGAAACGGTATTTTATAACAAGCTCCCGGAATGCGTGACGTGCTCCCGGTTTTAAATCAAGTGACGACTGCTGACCCATGACTATCTCCTCCTGTTAAGAGTGATAAAAAAAGCATGCCCCGGTACCCTGCCGGAGCATGCTTATATTGTTTATTCTACTTCCCTGATTGTTACCTCGATCTTACGAGGTACTCGACCATTAAATAGCCAGTTCTGAAGGTAGAGCGTCTTGACCTTCGGAGGCATGCCCTTCTCGGTCTGCTCCTTAAATCGCTGTGTGTTCGGCGTCTCCTTCTCTGCGGTGAAATATATGACATGTTCGTCCATGATGCTGACCCTTTCTGAGTTTGGTTCCGGTTGCGTACCCTCCGGTACTGTGGATTGTCTGAAATATCCTTACATTGGAATATACATGATACATTTTTAAAATTCCATTAGACTTTTCTAATAAAAGTAGTTAAATTTAATATTATCAACTACTTAACTAAAATCAAGTTTTTTTCCTTTAAAATGACCCAAAAACAGCAAAAACCGTATTTTCTAACAAAAAATATCCATACCAGTCTGATATCAGTCTGATACCAGTCTATCATCAGTCTGTTATCAGTCTGTTATCAGGACGTTACCAGTCTGCGATACAATTTTAATTATAATATATAGTTACTTATTTACTTATATATTTATTCCTATACGGTAGAGTGACCGATTAACTGCCGTCGGTCGGTCGGTCGGTCGGCCTCTTTTCGTTGTTGTGTCTCATCAGGATTATGGCTTGTAGTAAGATCGTCCTGTTACGTCCGGTAACATCCCGGTCTGCGGTCGTGCCGTGTCGTGTCGGATCGTCCCGGCCTCGATTCCTGGGTTGCGAGGTTATAAGTCTCGTGGATCGGTTGCGTTGTGTCCCTGCATTCGTCCCGGTCTCGTCCTCGTCCCGGTGTCGGTGTGGCGTCCTGGGTGATAAGGTTATGGCGCCCGGGTGATGGTCGCAACGTCCCGGCCTCGGTGTCGAGGTTACAAGGTTATATGTGGATCGTCCCGGTCACGTCCGGTAGACCTGGAACCGGGAGCAACCGGGAGCAACCAAAGACCAGGAAGCACAACCGGAGGCACAACCGGAGGCACATGCTCTGAATTATTAGAATATTCTAACAATTAGAGGATTCTAATAATTACCTATTGTGTCGTCCTATTGTATTATGTATCTTGTGTACACCCAACTAACACAGCCGGAGGGCTGTATATTAACAATCAATAAACTCGGAGGTATATCATGCGTACAGTAAACAAATACCCGGAGCCGATACAAGGCGCATTCTTGAAGCGGGATAGTGATGAATGGAACAGGGCATGGGAAGAATTAGCAAAATCCCCTTTTAATAAGGGTCTTAAAAATCCGACAATCGCACACAATCAAGGTGAAGCATGGCAATATATGGGCACTTATTGCAATACTGACGGTGAATATATTCATAATTTCCGCCACCGTTGCCACCCAGTATTAAACAGCCGGTTATATATCAATATCCCGGTTGGCGATATGTCTGAAGATCAGTATCATAAGGGAGGGAATTATGTCTAATGAGAAAAAGAAAAGAGAAAAGCAAGTCGTAAAATGCAAGATCAATGCGGTGGTTGCGTCACCTGCCGAAGCGGAGCCGGAGCCGTTCTTTTCGTGGTCGAGTTGTGAGGGCTGTTACCTTGAACTAATGGGAGCCAGTGATGAATAAAACAATCAAAGTTGTTAAGCTGTCGGATCTTCACCGGCCCAACAAGCGGGAGCCGGTGCCATTCCTGCGGTTGTCTGGTGAATGGCTGAGGCGGCATGGCTTCGACTGCCATGCGTTCGTTCGTGTTGAAGCTGTTGACGGCCGGATCGTCCTTGAACCGGTGGCGGTCGAGGAGGTCGAGGAGGTCGAGGTATGAGCATTGAAGCATGGGTTATTGTCCTCGGGATTTACAGCGGTTTAATTATCTCACCGGTCGTGATCTGGCTGCGGGAGCGGATGAAGCGGAAGGGCTGAAGGCCGGTCTCTCTCTCGCTCTTGTTCTCGCGTCCGCGGGAGCGGGAGCGGGAGCGCGGAGACCCGGAAACCTGGAAGATCTCCGGTCACTTCACCCAACCCGGCGGAATATTATTTATGGTTTCGCGCTCTGGACATGATTTCTCAGAAAACGTGTCCAGAAAAATATACACAAAAAAACATAAAGGAGGAGGTATGGATAAAATAATCAAGCCATTGTACGATCGGTTACTTGTGAAGGTAATGGAGCAGGAGGAGGTAACGAAGTCGGGTATCATCATACCTGCATACGAGGGTGAAGTAGACGAGCGCAAGGGGGAGTCGAAGATGTTGATGGGGGAGGTATTGGAGATGGGAGATGGGAGGATAGAGCGTGGAAGAAAAGTACCGATGAAGGCGGGTGTAGGGGACGTGATAGTATTTATGCGATATGCGGGGAATCGGATACGGATAGGTACGGACGAGTATTATGTAGTGAGGGAAGGTGATGTATTGTGCAAGGTATTTTTTGAAGATAGTCCGGATAAGGGAGACGGAGCGGGTTTCAGTGATGAGGTAACGCGCTTTGTAGTGGATCGTGAAGAGGGGAGGTAGTGATGATACTGATCAAGGAAAATGTTATAGGGGATTTGGGCGCAGTGGATCCGCGGTCGATACCGCAGCGTTTCGGTCAGGATATCTTTGAAGATGGTGAGGATTGGCATGATGTGGAATCGTTGTTTATATCGGAGGTAATAAATGATTTCGGGAGGCGGTTCAGGCGAGCGATGCCGGAGACGATCCTGGACAGTCGGGTACACATGTTAAAGCCGGGATGGTTTCCGTGTATACCGGGATGGCATTACGATGAAGTGGAGCGGTTTGAGGGCGGGGATTTGGTGAAGGAAGATGGTGCTGTATTGGATTGGGATAGGACGTATGAGGGGAAGGAACATTATATGATGATTTTGGATTTCGGGAGCGGGAGTTTGACAGAGTTTGCACGTGCTCGCGTAGCGGATCCTCGCGTTAAGAATTACACTGAATTAAACCGGTTGTTTCAGGCGCACAGTCCTTTGATTGAGCAGGTGAAGTCGAACGCTATATACCGGTTTGATATTTTAGACGCACATCGTGGTGTACCGGCGAAGAGGGATGGATGGCGATATTTCATACGGGCCACTGTTGGCACACAGCGGATATTAGCCAATGAGTTACGGACGCAGACGCAGGTATATATACCCGCGTTCGATGTTGGTTGGTGATTGCGGATAATAAAAAAACGAATTACATTGGATTAAAGGGAAAGGAGGTGATTATGCCAAAGCGAATGAAGCCGAGGCCGTTACATGAAATACAGAAACTTGATATCGAACACAGGGTACGCAGGGTTTTAAAGGAGGTAGAGGTAACGGTTGTAAATGAGAGTGAAACCTTTGAGGATGAGCGTTGGAAGTTACGCCGGAAGTATATGGTTGATTTGCTGATGACGTTCACACCGGTGCCGGGGATATTGAAGCCGGTAGTGCGTGTCGTGTTGAAGTATCTCATTGGTAGGATTCGCGCGAGGATTGTAAGTGAGTAGGGATATTTCCTTCAGTGAGTTTTTATACGGTGTACTGAGTGAGAAGGCGATGTTCGAGTTGTGGAAGGAAGAAAAATCACAGAAGAAAACAGAAACGAAAGGAGACACACATGAGAAACGTTAATTTTCCGGGTGAACTGACCGATGTACTTGAAGGTGGATTGGAATTCGAGACCGATGAATTTGATCCGGGTGAGATCCGCAAGAGGATAGATAGTTACACTGAGGCCGGTCTCGATGATATTGCGAAGAAATTACAGGAGAAGGTATCGCGGCTTGAGCGGAGAGCCAGGGCGAGCGAGTACAAGTATATCGTAATCGACAGCACTCACATCAGGAATTTTCTGGTGAGGAAAGCGAAAGCGTTTAACCGGCAGGAATTGAATAAGCGTGCCGATGAATTGATCGAGAAGGTGAAGGAGCGGTCTCACAAGAAGAAAGAACCGGAGAAGCTCGACACGGGTGGAGCGCCAAAGAGGTTAAACCGATTGGCCGAGTTGCAAAAAACATTGTCACTCGTTGAAGCGATAAAGGTTTTAGAGGAGGAGACTCTGGTCGATCGGCGTGAAGTTGGGCTTCCACGTCCGGATCCGGAGGAGGCGAGGTTCCCCAATGGGGGGTTAGTAAGTTGGGGTGGTAGGATGAGTCGGTCAGTTTTACCGAGGGGGCGTGAAGATGAGGAGGGTGAGACCGATGCGTTCTTCCTCGATTCACTCAGCAAGGCCGAAGTATATATCGGCAGCGATAAATCAAAATTCCTTTACGCTAACGCCAACCGTCTTAGTGTGCCTGACCGCAGTGAATTTGTAACAATGCTTCGATCGATTAATTACACGATTGACTTAGGAGAGTTTGGATTTGGTTGGATACCCGTAGGTGAGGATGAGCGCAACAAGAGGAACGAGTTAAGGACGCTGACGATACCGACATTGTATAACCGGTTTCACAATGAGGTCGGCGCGTTTACGTGGGAAGAAGTACCGCTTTCGACTTACGATAAAGTGCCGCCCGATCACATCGTTGATAAAATTCGTGAGCACCGGTCGCGTGAGTTGTTTGATTATATGACTGTTGCCAGTGTAAAGAACGTACCGGATCCGATAATCTTCGGTCGGTTTTATGGTTCTGAGGAGCGGTTCTTTATCGCTCAGTATGATACCGATGTGTCGATCGATGATTTGATTTGACAAATAGACCGGAAAGTATTACATTCTGTTGTGTGTCGTATCTAAATCTCCACAACGGGTAATCGACCCCGCCTATGAATGGAATTTAAAGGCGGGGTTTTATTTATGTAATGCGCTATGAATGGACAAGCACCGGTTCCGGATCTTCGTAAAAAGCGTAGGTTGTTTGAAGGCCGTAGTCCCGAAGGTAAACGGGCTATGGCTGCTCTTGTTAAAAAAGAAATCGTATCCCGCCGAAAAGATAATCCCGCAAAATATTTCGTTCCCAATGGTGCCATAGAAAGTCTGATTAATGCCGTTAAGGGCGGTAAGTCATGGATATACATTATGCCTGCGGCAAACAGTGTCGGCAAAACAGCAGCGGCAATCAATATCCTGATTAATATCATCTTCGGTCCGCAGAATACGTTTTATAAGCGGCGGTTCGCAGAAGGAATCAATAAGCCGACATGGTTCGAGAAGTGGCCGTTCCCGAAAAAATTCTGGTACCTTTCCGAATATACAACGCTTGAAAAATTCGTAACAGGAACCGAACTCGATCAGGATACGGAGATAAAGAAGTGGTTCCCCAGGACATGGAACGGGGAGAAAGCATATAAGCTGCACAAGGATAAGCAAACGTATTTCTCATCGATGACGATCTGTAACGGATGGCGCGGTTCGTTTATGTCATACGATATGGAATCAACGAAGTTTGAATCCGATAAAGTCGGCGTTATTATCTTCGATGAACCTCCCCCGAAAAAGATATGGAACGCATGCCTTGCACGATTAATGTTAGGTGGAATTGTTATTATGCCTATGACACCCTTGGGTCATAGTGCCTGGATAAAAGATGAGCTTGTCGATCGATGTGAAGCCGGTGACGATTCGATATATGTTATGTATGCAGATATCGAAGAGAACTGTAAAGAACACGGTACACGTGGCCGCCTGTCGCACGAACAGATACAACACATCGTATCGTTTTATACCGAAGAGGAAACAGAAGCAAGAACAAAAGGCGTGTTCGCTCACATGTCAGGCCGCGTGTATAAAACGCTGCACCCGGATACGAACCGTCATAAGATCCCGCCCGATAATTTTAATCAAGATGATTATTTGATATTCAATGTAGTCGATCCTCACGATGCAAAGCCGCCCGCTATCGGTTGGTTTGCAGTCGACAGAGAAGAGATGTGTTATGCCATAGATGAATACCCGGATTATAAGATGTATCACGACATACGGGATTTCAGAGGAACGACCGAAGATATATGCTTGCAGATTATGCGTAAGGAGCAGGAGAACGGTTGGGATCCTCACAGGATTGTTCGCGTTATGGATCCGAACTTCGGTAACAAACACGATCAGGCAGTCGGCCTGACGATTAAAGGGGTGTACCGTAGAGTCGGTGAAAAGTATAACTATCCGCTTTTGTATTCAACACGTGTCAACGATGAACTCGTTGCCGGACACCAGCAAGTGCGTAATATCATAACGCCCAAAGATGAACGGTTCGATACGCAGTTTAAGGTCGGTGAGAATTGTAAAAACATCTGGTATCAGATGAATCACTATGCGTTCAAAGAGTATCAGGGTAAACGCGCAGAAGAAGATGGCCAATCCGAGCTGGTAAAACAGCGGTATAAGGACTTCCCCGATGTGGTTCGCTATTTTGTGATGTATAAACGAAAAGCACCGCCGATCGAACAGAGACAGCCGGTTCCATGGTGGTACGCATTCCTCGATCAGTACAAAGCCGAGACGCCACTTGATAAAGATTGGAGAAATCCTTATCCTATCGGTTAATTAAACGGAGCCACATCTATGAAGTTAAACACGCGGATTAAAAAACCAAAGGGCGGTGACACCAGGAAGGATCTTGAAGAGATTGTCGATAGCTTAAACCAACTAATCGCAGAGATCGAACGCACGGGCCTTTCGCGCAGTGAAGCTGAGGACATTGTTCAACGAAGGATAAACCAGAATAAAGGTTAAGCCATGCCCAACCTACCTTACGATATACACGATCCGGAAGGTCAATCAAAACTCAAAAGAAAATTTGAGGACTGGAAACAGGAAGCACTCGCAGAACACACAAAGAAGATCCCCGAATGGGACGACATCGATCGCAGAATGACCGGCAATTACGCTCCCGCAGGTTTCACCGATGATGCGATCGGAGATCTCGTCAAACAGTCAGACCCCACTATATCCCCGGAAGAAAAAGAAGATTCGCGCTTGTATGTTACGGTAAACCGGACCAGACCGAACCACGAGTCTAAACTCGGTGATTTTATTTTTCAACGGAGACGATTGCAGATATCAGGCCGTAACCCCGCCGACAGAAATAAAGCGAAAGTTTATAAATCACGTATCGAATATATCGAAGATTCCGAACAGATCCCCGAAGGAGTTTATTTCCCCGCCTTCGATAACAGCTTTTCAAAAGGACTTCACTGGATTAAGGCGCGCTTTAATCCGAACAAGCGGGATCTCCGCGGTCGGTTTGAAGTGAGCCAGGTATCATGCCGCGATGTTTTAGTCGATCCGTCAAGTCGCGCATACTTTTTTGAAGATACACAGTATCGCATCCTGCGGAAACGATTCCTCGTTGAGGAAGCAAAGAAACGTTTCAGGAAATTCCCGAACTTTAATGCAGAAGCACTCGGTCCCGATACCGAATACGAAGATGGATACGGTCGCTCTGATACATCGAGTAAAGACCGGTATGCAACGTTTTATGAAGTTCACTTCCGCGAGTATATGCAAACCTACCTACGGTTAAATGACAATAACGAACTTGAAGAGATTGACGAGGAACGATACGAAGAACTTTTGAATAACCCCGAAACAGAAGATACCGTTTTTGAAGGTGATGAGGAGGAGCGTTACTTCATAGCGATTTATCATACGCATCAGGGTGTTATTAACTTGCAGGAGAACCCTGTGGGTATGTTTACGTTAATACCGCTTCCGAACACACATACCGATGGCGAATTGTACCCGCTTGGCGATGTTGTGATGTATAAGAATCTTACAGACTTGCTCGATGTGTTGATTACGATATTGGTCGATCACGGTAAGCGTATGAATTATCCGATCGCTGAAACCGATGACGAGCTGCACGAACGATGGAAAAAAACTATCGAACAGGTTCTAAAGCGTGGCGGTGCCGCTCCGGGGATAAAGAATATTTATTATCCTCAACAGCTTAACCAGGCGATCACATCACTTGTGCCGAACATATTGCAGTGGATACAGGACACGGCCTCGCGCCATAAAGCAACGATGGGTGAAATGCCGTCACGACAGGTGGCAACCGAAACGGTACAGACTTTGATATCGAAGGACCGGCAATCACAGGGACGGAAAGATGTCATGATACGGTGGACGCTGACACAACTTGCGAAGGTGCTCGTTAAGATGATAAAAGTGTACGATCACGAGGAAGATTTTATAAAGCTGCGTGAGAACAGAAGCGATAGTGCCGATTATATTCCGATCAATGCAGAATGGTCACAGCAAGAATACCTCGCGCAGCTTGCTATTATGTATGACATACCGTATCCGAAAAACCCCGAGGAAGAAGAGAACTTTGCTGTCGCACTTGCAGACGCGCGGCGTGACTTTGAACGCAATAACGATGTTCGTGAAAATATCGAAGAAGGTTTCGTAGTCGGCAACCGTGAGTTCACCGAAGAAGAAATGCTCGATATGGTTGAGGAGTCAGGTTTACCGGATAAAGAGTTTGTCGCATTGTACCAACCGCAGGAAAAAAAGATCCGTATTTATCAGATCAACATGATCGACGAGGACGTTGACTTAAATATCCTCTACGATATCGATGATGATTACAAGAACGATCCTGAGTTTAAATCCAACCGGGCAATACTGTTGAACTCGCGTGGAGCAATGTCGCGGCTTGATATGCTAAGAGAGATGGACGTAACGAATCCGGAAGATGTTATCGAATCCGCTGATAAAGAAAATCAAGCAATGCAGCTTGCCAAAGAAATTGCGGGTAATCGTGAAGCAATGGAGATGGTACAGCAAGTGCTTCAGGAAATAAATCAACCACAAGGACAACAATAACGGAGGCCGTTATGGAAGAAAAGAAGCAACCGAACACAGAGCCGGCAGACGTACCTGAGCCGGATTTTAAGAGAGCATCGAACTTATTGCGCGGTGAGATTGACCGTGTAGGGCAGGCAGTATTGGAGATGAAGGAACATACGATTTTCTGCGAGGATGTGCTCCTCAAAGAACATGAGCAAGCTGCCGATTTCGGTGAGATGAAAGCAAATATAATGCTCTCATATCGTCACCTTGAGGATGCCCGTATGCGTCTCGGTAAAGCTATCCAGGCGTTAGAAGGCGGCGTAAGTATTTTCGATAAATAATCATCACTCCCTCGTTGACAGGCGCAGGGTGATGACGGGAAGCCGCCTGGTTTCTGAGAAGTTCCAGGAGGCGTTTTTAAACTAAATGAAAAGGAGTCTCTTATGGCGATGGTAGATATTGGTGAAAAGCACGAAGCCCCATCTGATGTCGGTGTCGTTGAAAAATACTATCCGAGTATTCAAGTGCCGGCAGAAAAATTTCCCTACCTGTTGGAAAAAGAAGTCGGCGATGAATGTATCCTTATCGTCCGCTCGAAGATAACACGGGAATCTACATCGGACTCCGAAGAACACAAAGAGCACTCCTTCACACTCGAACTTCAAGAGATGCGGATCTTCAATCCCAAAGAGAAGCGAAACAAGAAGGACATCCTCAAAGAAATGGGTTACAAAGCGAAAGGGTATTAACGCTGAAAATATGTATTATATCTAATTATGCTTCTTTCGGTAATGCAGTCGATATAGCGCGAGGTATGATGAACTTTGGTGAGGTCTTGACCGTGTTCGGCAAGCCGCACTGGAAAGAAATGGAAAGGGGGCTGGAAAATGTTCGATACGGTTTCGCTGCAATTCCTAAAGATTGCGATGAGTACATTGTTGTAGGTGGTAAAACAATAATCACACTAAAGCAACGGAGACCGGATATTCAGCCCACAAAATATATACTCACCGATTCAAACTACGTTAGATATAAATCAAAGATTAATCGGATTACCCGCAACCATAATGTTCTCATTATGCCGGACCTTGTGAAGCACCGGGGAGAATTGCCTTATAAAATATTCTATCACCCGTTCGATATGTCGGATGTCGAGATTGAAAAGTACAACACGATCACTGTCTGTCACTCACCGGCTACTTTGAGCAAGCGTTTCCAGAAGGGATCCGATTTCATCTTATCGGCAATAACAAACTTACCCCGGGAAATACAGTATCTTGAACTAAGAGACTACAAATGGCATGATGCAATTAAAATAAAATCGAAATGTCATATAGTTATCGATCAGATCGATGACATGAGAAAGGACTTTAATCCCGCGCTCGGTAAAAGCGGTCTTGAAGGAATGCACTTAGGATGTGCAACGCTTTCTAACTACACGTATGTCCCTTGCGATATACCAGAACCGCCGGTCGTTAAGGTCTCAAGGGAGACTCTCAGTGAACGGCTGTTAAACCTTATCGATGACAGAGCCGCTCGCTCAATGGTCGTTGATGAACAAATTGAATGGGCACTCAGATATACTAATCCAACTTTTGTTGCACAGAGGATCTTAATGACATGAAAAGATGGGAGCAGATTTACCAGTGGCTTCCGAAAGGCCGGATTGTAACCGGGGTCGAAGTCGGCGTGTTCAGAGGCAAGACATCGGCGCATCTCCTTTTCAAACATCCGCAGCTCGTGTTGTGGCTTGTTGATCCGTGGAAAGCACCCGGAGAGAACGATCCGATTGTGGAGTCTGGATCAAAGTATGTTTTCAGCGATCAGAAGAAATTTGATAAATGGTACAAAGAAACGAAGAAGCGGATTAAAGATTTCAAGGACCGCGTATTCGTTATGCGAATGCGAAGCGAAGAGGCAGTCATTGAGTTTAAGGACAATGCTCTCGATTTCGTTTTCATAGACGGCGATCACCGGTATGAAGCCGTCCGGCAGGACATAAAAATATGGACAGAGAAAGTAAAGCCGGATGGATTGATCTTAGGGCATGACTATGGCTCAGAACGGTTCCCTGGCGTGGCGAAAGCATTCGATGAGATGTTCTCGAAATTGACAGTCGGGTGCGACCATTGTGTGCTCGCATATAAAAAGGATTTCAAAGGATGATTAAGTATAAGGTTATTACAGTCTATTTCCCGGCAACGAATGTCGGCAGGAATGTATCAAAGAAGATGTGGGAGAAGTATAAGAATGCGTTTGTTAAAAGCGCAAAGGAGAACCTGAGGAAGTGCGAGGTTGAGGTAGTGACTTGTGAGATACCCCCGCAACGGCAGCATTGCAAGTACGCCTACACATCGAACAATTTGAAGTTAAAGCTGTGGGTAGAATATGCAACGAAATCTGATGTGCCGGTAGTACTGATGGATATCGATATGGTGATACTCAAAGATCTGTGGCAGCCGTTTAAACGTGAGTTCGATATCGCAGTTACGAAACGCCCGGGTAAGATGTGGCTCAACGGCGGCATCATGTTCGTACAACCGACAGAGAAAGCGCGGCGCGATTTGAAAATGTGGTATGAGTTTGACCGTGATATCTACGAAAGCCAGGTCCATAGCAAGGGAGACAGAAGGCCGGCGAAGCTGAGGGAGATCCAGAAAGCAACCGACCATGACGGAATGAATCAGCCAACGTTTGTATATCTGTACGAGAACGGTAAGTTTGAATCTGATATCGAAATTTTCCCGGCAAAAATTTATAATAATTGCGATCAATGCTGGCATTCGTTTGATAATACGGTGCGTGTCGTTCACGTAAAAGGAAAGCTCAGGGAGGAATTTAAGAAGGGTTTTAATATGATTAACGCTCCGTATAAATACCGCAATGTTATCAACGCTATCAGGAAATATTACCGGTAAACTTGACAAATTGTTTAAAATCAGTTAGCTTTCAAAAAACCATTCAAAATGGAGGTCGCTATGGCAGACGCAACTCAGAAGAACCAACAAATTAAACCGCAACGTGATTTGATCTCCGGTTCAGGACCGATCGGCAACCTCGGCCAGAAAGGCAAGGGGCAGCATCCGAAGTCTACCGGTGATTTCAAAAACCGGACGACAAACAAAACGGGCGGTGACTTCCGGGGAAATAACCCCGGTAAGAAAAAGCGTTCATACTAATCAACCATTCATTTGAAAACCTACATAGGCGAGTATAATGGCAGAACTAAAACCTGACCCAAACGAAGAATTCATTGACGCACTTGCTGAAGAAGAGATGAGAGGTAACAAGGAGAAGGGGCAAGAGCATCTTCCGAAACCTGCTGATATCATTAGACAGGAGGAGGAAGCGAAAAAGAAAAACCAGGCAGAGCAGGAAAAACAACTTACCGATCCTAAACCCCAGGAAAAACCTACACAGGAGAGTACTGAGAAAAAGGAAACGCCGGCGAGCAAGAAACCTGACGAAGAAAAACCGGACGAAGGAAAGTTCGATATCGATACACTGCTTGAGAAAGTAACCGAAGGTGAAGAACTCACCGAAGGTGAAAAACAATTCCTCGATGAGCAAGAGCAAGAG
>SL_3KL_010_SEDDRAFT_10003005_pt1 | contig 15354 bp, 11 predicted proteins | sample SodLakKL_010_SED_2_FD_10381 | JGI IMG/M metagenome (IMG submission 10381)
TGTGGCGGGGTCAAACAGGCCGCCCACCCCCATGGTCGAGTTGATCAGAAAGCGGGAAGTCTCCTCGAGGGCCGCCCCGCCCTTGAGTTGGAGCGTGTTGTTGACGAGCCGGATAGGATACCCGAGATTTTTGAAAAATCGCTGGATGGAACGCCGTACCGGCTCGGGCATCACTTTCGCATATCCGGATGCCGTGGGTTCAATGACCCAGCGGTAAGCCCGGTCATTGAAGGTGGTCATGGCCCGGTTGTACCGGCGGAGCGGGTCGAACACCTCCTCGTCATGGCGATCGAACTCGTCGAATTCATCAAAGTCGGAGAAATCGTCAAATTCGTCAAAACCGTCATTCTCGTCAAGCGCATCGAAATCGTTTTCAAACCCGTCTTCCTCTTCCGCGCCGCCGGAACCGTTGTCCGGAACAGGGTTTCCTTCCCCGGCGGAATCACCGGATCCGCCGGTGTCCCTGGCCGGATTGTCGGGCAGTGCGCCGGGGCCGGCACCGTGGCCTTTGGTCGCAGCAAAGGCTGTGTATCGGGATTGGGAACTGAAATGAGGACTGGATTCACCTGAAAGCGCCGGCATCTTCCCGCCGGCGCATCCGGCCGCCAAAAAGACGACTCCCGTCAATAAAACCACGGCTGCACGCCCGGCAGACCTTTCCCCCCCCTCCATGGAAAACCGTTTTCTTTTCATCACTGCCTTTGATTAACTCGTAAAAAGTCGCAATCAGACTTCTTTGTAAAAAATTCAAAATCCGGGATAACGCGATCTCGAAGAATGCAGCTTAGCTGATCGGGACACTTTACGAAGCCGTCACCTTTAATTTAAATGACTCTATTGACCCGCCAGTTGTGCATGCGCCGGATGTCGTCGGACAATGCCTTCATTTCAGCCATGATCCGGTCCGTGTCAATGGCTAGCAGCCGCCTTTTTTCGACCACCACCCGTCCGTTGATCACCACGGTGTCGACATCGCTTCCAGATGCTGCGTACACCAGGAGGGAAAACGGGTCGTAGCGAGGTGTAAGATGCGGTTTATCGGTATCGACAATAATAATATCCGCTTTTTTTCCGACTACGAGCGATCCGGTCATGTGATCCAGCCCGAGCGCTCGGGCAGCATCGATCGTCGCCATTTTCAGCACCGTCCGGGCATCCATGACGGTGGGATCCAGGCTGTTGGCCTTGTGAATCTTTGCGGCCGTATCCATTTCCGAAAACATATCCAGGTCGTTGTTGCTGGCCGGGCCGTCTGTGCCAAGCCCTACGCACAGCCCGGCTTCGAGCATGGCGGGCACCGGTGCGATGCCCGATGCGAGCTTCATGTTGCTTTCCGGGTTGTGGGCCACCTTCACGTTGAATCGCCGAAGAATCTCGATTTCCGAGTCATCCACAACCACACAGTGGCATGCCAGCGTCCGGCCGGAAAGCACGCCGATATCGGCCAGGTGGGCCACCGGGGATTTTCCGTAGCGCTCGAAGACGCCCTGCTTTTCCGTCATGGTTTCCGAGAGATGGATAATCAACGGGATATCATATTCCGCCGATATCGCCGCCGCCTTCTCCAACAGGTCCGGGGCGCACAGGTAGGGGGAATGAGGTTCAACGGCGATCGAAACCAGCGGGTCGTTTTGCCATTTTTCGGCGAGTTCCCGGGTGTACCGGAGTCCGGCATCGATCGGCCCGTAATTGGGGGAGTCGAAATCGTAGAGAACCTCCCCCACCACCGCCCGCATGCCGGATTCGGCGGCGGCCCGGGCGACCGCGTCCTCGAAGAGGTACATATCGGAAAAGCAGGTGGTTCCTGAAAGCATCATTTCGGCGCAGGCCAGCATGGTCGATGTGTGGACCTTGGCCGCATCGAGCCGGGATTCGGCGGGCAGGATATAATTGTTGAGCCAATCCATCAGATCCAGGTCATCGGCCAGCCCCCTGAAGCAGGTCATGGCCGCGTGGGTGTGGGTGTTGATGAGTCCCGGCAGAATGATCCCGCCGGCCGCATCGATGACGCGGCCGGCCATGGCCGCATCGATTCCGCCCGCATCCCCCGCGTAGGTGATGGTATCGCCTGCCACGCACACGGCGCCGTTGTCATATACGGTATTGTCTTCGTCCATGGTGAGCACGATGCCGCCTGTGATCACGCGTTCGTTTTCCAGCGGCTTATGCATCGATTCTCCCTGCAATGGCGGTTATGAGCCCTGCCAGACGGCCGGCGGCGGCATCGGCGACACGGATGATCTCCCCCACGGTGGCGGGCTCGGGACGATCCGGATCGTTGACGTTGGTAATGGTCGAAAGTCCCAGGATGTGCATCTGCGCATGGACCGCGGCAATCGCTTCCTGCACGGTGGACATGCCCACCGCGTCCGCGCCGATCATCCGGATGAAACGGGTTTCGGCCGGCGTTTCAAGGGACGGCCCCTTCAGGCCGAGGTATACGCCCTGCCGCAGAACAAGCCCCGCCCCGGTCCCGGCCTCGACGGCTGCGGCGGCAAGGCGGCTGCTGTAGACGCGGGTCATGTCGGGAAAGCGGATCCCCCACGCCTCGTCATTGGGTCCGACCAGGGGATTTTCCCCGGTAAAATTGATGTGATCGGAAATCACCATGATATCGCCCGGGACAAATTCCGGGTTCAGCCCGCCGGCGGCATTGCTGATGATAAGCGTTTTTACGCCCATGACCTGCATCACCCGCACCGGGAAGGTCACTTCGGCCGGCGTGTATCCCTCGTAGAGGTGAAAGCGCCCTTCCATGGCGATTGCCGGTTTTCCGCCGAGCCGGCCGGCCAGCAGGCGGCCTGCATGCCCCGCCACGGTGGACACCGGAAACCCCGGTATTTCCCCGTAATCAATGGCGAAGTCCGTTTCCAGCCCGGACAGGCTGCCGCCCAGCCCGGTTCCGGTCATCAGGCCCAAAACGGGCTTGATTCCGGTCCTCTCCAGGAGAAAAACGGCACTGTCTTGGGCTTGCTTCAGGCAGGATGTCATTGGGTTTTTCCTCATTCAGCGACTGCCTCGACCGGCAGCATCGCGGGAGTATACAAAAACCCCCGCGGTTCCGGGTTTTCATCATTCAGGGTCGGTATATTCGTGAAACAGGTGTTCGAAAAAGGTATATATAGACACTTTCATTTGTCTTCGTCAAGCATGGGGTCAAGCATGGGGAAAAAATATAGGCAGCCGGCGCTTATTTCTTATTTTTACCGATCCCCATGGGATATCCTTGGAGAAACCAGGCGGTTCGCTTACGGTTAACGGCCTCCAGGTGTTTCATCCGATGCCGGTCAAACAATTCGGGGCGTCGTTTTTTCCAGAGCTTGTAAACGCCGGAAAGATCGATGTCTTTCAAAAGCTGCCGAAGATAGCGGGGAACACGCCGCAGGTTCAAGCCGGTCTGAAAGTCGAGAAGCACGGGGTTTCCCCCGGCCTGCACCAACACGTTGCGGTGGTTGCGAACATCAAGATGCACGATGTTGCGATCATGCATCTGCATAACCGTTTTTTCCAAAAGGGGGAAAAAATCGTCCGGTATATCATCGTTTACCACATCCCGAAGATTGCGGCCCGGGACAAACCGGTATCCCATGGCATACGCATCCAGCCGGAACGGGTCAGCGGGCACCCCTTTGATACCCTGAAGGCGCAAAAGCGTTTCGTATTCCCGTTGAATCGCCAAACAGCCCCATGTCTTGCGTATCAATGGCGGGCAGGGAGAAAAATCCTTGAGCACCCACTCCCCTTCGCCGGAATGAAAATAAAACAAATCCGCATTCGCCCTCCTGCCCCCGGACAGGCCTTTCACAAGCAGTTCCGGATCTTTTTTATAAAATGCGGAGCGATCGAATCCTCTTTTCAATTTCTTCCTTTCCTGTATCCTGATAGACAAACCAGCTATCATTTAGACAACATCGGGCACGAACGCTTTGATAAAGAATACCATCTTCCGTACGGCAAGGCAAGTCTGTCGGCTTCTTAAAAATTGTGAGCTGACGGCATTTCGGGCTTTTTTCCGCCGGCGAAGGGGAACGTTTTTCAGGATCAACGGGACTGTTTTTCAGTTGGACATGGGATAAAAACCATGGTATAGGACATTCTTGATTTTTAACCTTAGATGCGTTGATGCGGATCGGTGCGCATTCACGGAGCAATAACTACTGATGCTTGCAAACCAATACCTTTTCTGGAGTAAGCTATGATCGATGCAATCCTTATGATGGGTGGCCTGGGAATCATCATCGGTTCCGGCCTGGCCGTGGCATCCAAAGTCTTTTATGTTTACGTAGACCCAACGGTGGAAAAAATCGAAGGGCTTCTTCCCGGCGCCAACTGCGGCGGCTGCGGGTACCCCGGATGCGGTCCTTCCGCCGAAGCCATGGCCAAGGGCAAGCTCTCGCCCGGAGCCTGCGTGGCAGGCGGCAGCGATCTTGCCGAAGCCATCGCCGCCGTCATGGGGGTGGCCATTGAAGCGAAAGAACCCGATATTGCCCGGCCCGGATGCACCTACAGCGTATCCGAAGCAGCCCGGAAATTCGAATACAAGGGATTGAGCGACTGCCAGGCGGCAAGTTTTCTCTATGGCGGCATGAAAGTATGCGACGTCGGCTGCCTGGGTCTTGGATCCTGCATGCGGGCATGTCCCTTTGACGCCATCGTCATGTCAGACAACGGGCTTCCTGTTGTAATCGAGGAAAACTGCACCGGCTGCGGAACCTGCGAACGGGTCTGCCCGAAAAACATCATCAAGCTCTCCTCGGTCACACGGCGGATCCTTCAGGAATACGTCACCGACGACTGTACCACCCCGTGCCAGCGCGCATGTCCCGCAGGCATCAATATCTGCGAATACATCCGTCACATCGACGAAGGCAACCCGTCAAAAGCCGTCCAAATCATCAAGGAGCGCAATCCGTTTCCCACGGTCATCGGCCGGATCTGCCCAAGACCCTGTGAAAACGAATGCCGGCGCAACCTGGTGGACGAGCCCGTTGCCATCAACTTTCTCAAGCGCTACGCGTCCGATATGGAAATGAACAGCAAAAAACGCTCCCAGCCCTTCACGGCGCCCGCCACGAACCGGAAAATCGCCGTGGTGGGCGGCGGCGCGGAAGGGCTTTCTGCGGCATTCTTCGCCGCCCGCCTGGGACACTCTCCTACCGTATACGAAGCCGAAGACAGGCCAGGCGGACTGCTCCGGAAAGCCATTGCCAGCTACAGGCTGCCCCACGATGTGCTCGACTGGGATATTGAGGGCGTGCGGGAGATCGGAGTCGAAATCGTCACCAATGCCGTGTTGGGAAAACATTTTACTGTCTCATCTCTGCTCAATGACGGATTCGAGGCCGTTCTGCTGGCATCCGGCGGTTTTGACAGCCGTGCGGAAAGGCTCGGCTCCGAAATCGAGGAGCCGGTACCGGGGGTTCATCTTCTCGTGGACGTCATGAAGGCCGGAATGGCGGGCAGCACAAAAATCCGCCTCAACTCCGGTGTTGTCGTTGCCGGGGGGGCCGAAATCGCGGTTTCAGCAGCGGATATGTGCAAAAAGCTCGGCGCATCCAGCGTCACCTTTTTATTCCCGGATTCCAGGGAGAAACTGGAGGCCGATGACGTTGCCCTTGATCAACTCGAGCAAAGCGGCGCAAAGATTGTATGCAATGCTTCGGTCTCGATGCTTGCCGGAGAGGACAACCTGCTGAGCGCGGTCCGATACGAAGACCGCGAGGAACGCTCGTCCAAGCTGATAGACGCGGGCAGCCTGGTAATCGATACCGGCCGCCTGCCGGAGCTGATTTTCAGAAAAGCGCCCGGCGAGCAGGGGCAAGAGGAAGCAGCTGCTGCATCCTCAGCCGGACCATCCGCCGGACCCGTCCGGTGGGAAGGGCTCCAGCCCTACAAAAACCCATTTTACAGCGAGGAAACGGGACTGCTAACCTCCGGAGGCCCGATAACGGACTACAGTGCTGCCATTCGTGCCATCGCAGGCGGAAGACGCTCGGCCGCTTCCGTTCACATGCTTATAAATAACATGACGCTCGCACTGCCGGAAAAAGCGGTCACCGCCGACACGATCATGCAGGATGTGGATGGACTGGAAAACGTCGGAGCCATCAAGCGCAACATCATGCCCACCTGCGCCGTATCGGAAGTGCCGGTCAGACACCCGGAGATCGAGCTTGGATTTGACGAGGAAGCCGCGCGGACCGAAGCATTCCGATGCCTGAAATGCGGCATCATCTGCTATACGCCGGATCACAGGCGAAGAGAGTTGAAGAAGACCGGGTAAGCGGAAGGCAGACAAGTGATGGCTGGCGGCTTTATCAAAAAGCCCGGGGCGACAGGGCGTATGCGGTATCATAAGAGGCTATGGCTAAGGAAACGGCAATTGTAACCGGGATCGAGGGCGAATACGCCATGGTTCGGACGCAGCGCACAGACGGTTGTGCCGCCTGCTCCGAAAAAAACCTCTGCAATGCTCTGGGCGGAGGAAAGGACATGGAGTTCAGGGCCTTAAACCCGGCAGGAGCGCATCCGGGAGACACGGTTCTGCTCGACTTCAGGGCCTTGCGCCTGCTGCAGCTTTCCTTTCTGCTCTATATTTTTCCCATTGGGGTCCTGATTGCCGGCGCCGTGACCGGGAATGCGCTGGCCCCGGCATACGGCATCGATGCTTCAGCCGGGGCTGCCGTACTCGGGTTTTCATCGTTTTTTATCGCCATCGGGATAATTTTGCTCCTGGAAAAAAAAGCGAGGAACTCGGATAAATACAAACCGGTGGTCATTACCGTAAAACGACCGGCCGCCCTTGGCACTCCACCCCCGCCCGAGCAGTGCGAACACTCAAGGCCAGGCCGGCAGCAATAGGCTGTTGCACCTATAATCCCCCGCGTTCCCCTTTCCGGAGCACTTCCTCCGCCGAAACCTTGCCCTGCCCGCCCGGCAGGTCAACCACGTAGTGCGGAATCGCCATGCCCGGCAAGCCTGCGCGCAATTTCCCCATGATTTCCACCCCTCTTTCGAGCGAAACTCCGAAATGTGCTGTCCCCCGCACGGGATCCGGGTGGTGGAGGTAATAGGGGCGAACCCGGAGTGAAAGCATCTTCTCCATGAGCTGTGACAGAACGTCTTCATCGTCGTTGACCCCATTTAGCAAAACGCTCTGGCTGCCTAAAACGATGCCGGCATCCGCAATCATGCCGCAGGCGTCTGCGGCCTCCCGGGTCAGTTCGGCGGGATGGTTGAACTGGATATTGATAAACAGCGGAGAAAAGCGGCCCAGTATTTCCACGAGGCCCTGGGTTATCCGCGCGGGAAGAACGCCGGGGATCCGGGTATGGATCCGCAGGCGCTTCACATGGGGTATCGCCGCCATCCGGTCCAGGATCTCTTCCAGAAATGCAGATCTCTTCCAGAAATGCATCCGGGAGCATAAGCGGATCGCCGCCGGACAGAATCACCTCCCGCACCTGGCCTGCCCTGCNGATGTAATCGACCGCGCGGCGCACGGCATCGATATTGACTGCCTGTTTGCGCCCGGCGTTCCGTTTGCGCATGCAATGACGGCAGTAAACGGCGCAAAAACCGGATACGAGAAAAAGCACACGATCCGGATGGCGGTGAACCAAACTGCCCACCGGAGAAAGATCCTCTTCGCAAAACGGGTCGTCCGCGTAAACGTCTTTGGAAACCCTTTTTTCTTCAAGTTCTGCGGGATCGGGTATCGCCTGCCGGCCGATCGGATCGTGCGGCGACCGGATCAAAGAAAGAAAATACGGGTTGATCCGCATGGGATAGCGATCAATAACCGGTTGCACGACATCCGCCGGAACGCCGGTGCTTCGTTCCAGCTGGCCAGCCGAAACCACGCTGTCCGAAAGGATTTTTCGCCAGTCATCCACGGCCCCGATTGCATTTTCACCCAAGGCCGGACCCATGAACCTCCCCGCCACAGTCCGGACACCGGCCATTCGATACACGGTTTTGCAAAACCGAAAATCCCCGCCGGGCGATTACCTCGTTTCCGCAAGACGGGCATGCGGTGCTCTCGGTGCCGGCGCCCGGCACGTTTCCCGTATAGACATAACGAAGCCCCTTTTTAAAACCGATCCGCCGGGCTTCCATCAACTTTGACACGTCGGTTGCCGGCCGGTCCGTAAGCTGGTAGGTCGGATGAAACCGGCTCACATGCCACGGGGTGTGCTCCCCGAGATCCTGCGCTATGAATTCCGCCAGGCTGCCGAGTTCCTCGGCACCGTCGTTTGCCCCGGGGATAACCAGGGTGGTCACCTCGATGAATATACCCAGCGCCCGCATGCTGCGAAGCGTTTCGAGTACGGGCGCAAGTTTTGCGCCGCACTGGGTGTCGTAGAATTCCTCGGTAAAAGCCTTCAGGTCGACATTGGCCGCGTCCAGAAACGGCGCGACCATCTCCAGGGCCTCCCGGCTCATGTACCCGTTGGTGACAAAAACGTTTTTCAGCCCTTTGTCATGGGCCAATCGCGCGGTATCCAGGGCCAGCTCAAAAAAAACCGTCGGCTCGGTATAGGTATAGGAGATGCTTTTGCACCCGGCCCGCAATGCGTCTTCCACCATCTGCTGCGGGGCAACCGCGTGCCCCATGATCGCCGATTTCCCGTCCTGGGCCATATGGGCGATATCCGCATTCTGGCAGAAGCGGCAGCGGAAATTGCAGCCCGCCGTGCCGATGGAGTAGGAGAGGCTTCCGGGATAAAAATGAAACAACGGCTTTTTTTCGATGGGATCGATGTTTCTTGCCACAACCTTGTCATAGACATGCGTCTCCAGACGCCCCCCACGGTTTTCCCTTACGCCGCAAATTCCTCTCCGTCCGTCTTTTATTGCGCACCGGTGGTTGCAAAGCCGGCATATTACCGCCTGTTTTTCCAGCTTGTCGTACAATAGTGCTTCCATGGCATTACACACTGCATCAGGATTGAATCATTGACGGCTTCGTAAAAGTCCAATATCTGCGTTACGCGCAATTTCTCAGAATCTGCGGCTTACGCCCTGTAAACATACACGTACGCCAAGCACGCTGCATTCTTCGAAATTGCGCAAGCCTTGATCTTGAACTTTTTACAAAGCCGTCGGATCGAGACTTTTTACGAGTGCATCAATCATTACCGGTTTCGAAAAAACTTTCGATTTTTATTTCCATAATTTTGTATCAGCAGGGGGCAATGTCAATGCGAAACCCCGGAATTATTTGAACGCGGTATTATTCTTCGCATTTTCGGTCCGTGACTGCTTTTTTTCCTTGTGGTACCGGCTGCAGCTTGCCACCCGGTTGCCGGCCGCCACGTTCTGCTCGACCATGGTTTTCAGGGCAAGCGGCATTGCGGTGTATCTCGGGACCGGAATGGCGTGGATGCCCGCAAAGCCGCCGAACGGGCTTTTCCCGAAACACCCCGAAGACTCCAGTCGGTGGCAGACGCCGGGTGCTGTAAAGGGAAGCTGAAGCACGGTCCGCCAGAAAAGGGGAACCTGCCCGAGCAGGGAATAAAGAATCTTTCGCACTTCCCCGATGCTGAAAAACCGCGCGTTGTCATAAATGGAAGACCGGACGAACCGCCTTGCCCGAAGCCTGGCGACATAGGCCGAGTGCCGGTTGAGAAATCCGATAAAGACGCTGTCCTTGGCCACCCGGCAGGCCTCTGACAATGCTTCGACCGGATCGTCGACAAACTCAAGGGTTAAAAACAGGCTGACATGGTTGAATGCGTTGTCCTCAAACGGCAGGTCCTCTGCATATCCTTTGTGAAAATCGACCCTGTGCCCCAGGTTTTCCCTGGCAACCCCGATCATGGCATCGGATGGATCAATGCCGGTCAGGCTGATCCCCTTTCCGAGATAAGGCCGGATGCTCTCGCCCGTGCCGCACCCCACATCAAGCAGGCTTTCCCCAAACACGGGCCGCAGCATGGAACGCATGAGTCCCGTTTCCAGCGCCAGTACACGCCGGTTTTTCCCGTCATAGAGCCATCTCTGGTAATGCTGCGCGTCATCCGCGTTAAATACGTATCCCATGAACTTCTTGTAAAAAATTCCGCCCCCGTTTGCAACAAAAAAATTAGGGGTTGGACCAACTCATCCAATTAAAATTATTACAAATAGATTGCAATATTGCCCCTTTTTCATGCTTAGAACCATCTTTTCGGCCTCAAAAACAGGCTTCTAAAACATTCCCCCCGCCGCCACAGCGCCATAGGATGTGCTGACGATGATATTGGACTTTTAAAGAAGTCATCATTATTAATTTCGGATATTTCAACGGATCCGAGCCCAAAAAAAACTTGTTATAGTCAGGAAATATGCATATATAGTGCGTAAACGGTCAAACCGAAGCGTGAAAGGAATAAAAGTAAGGAAAGGATTTCCATGCACCACAATGACCATACGGCAGTCCGTCCGGTGAACTACCGGATCAAAATAGAGCCGGACACGATCCATTACCGCTTTGCCGGCCGCCTGGCGATCGAGCTGAACGCGGAAGCACCTTCCGGCACGGTCCGGCTCAACAGCATAGACCTTTCGATCTCCCGCTGTGCGCTTAAAACCCAAAGCAGGGCGGTACCCCTGGCTTTTCAGGTCGATCCCGGGGAAGAAACCCTCACCATCTTCCTGCCGGAGCCTGTATCCGGCCCGTTTGAGCTGGCAATCGACTACTACGGTGAAATCTCCGATAAAATGGCCGGTTTGTACAAAAGCACCTACCGCCGGGGAAAGGAAACCAGCGTCATCGCCGTGACGCAGTTCCAGGAAAGCGATGCCCGGCGTGTATTTCCCTGTTATGACCAGCCCGTGCACAAGGCCCGCTTTGAATTCTCGATCACCGTGAATGCAGCGCTTTCCGTGATCAGCAACATGCCGGCGGCCAGCGAGCAGTACCGTGAAAAAGGCAAAAGGGAAATCGTTTTTCAGCCGACCCCGCCCATGTCCACCTATCTCCTGTTTATCGGCATCGGGGATTTCAGAATCATAGTCGACGACCTGGACCGCCGGGTGCGCGCAGCAATCCTTCCCGGAATGGAGGAAAGTGTCCGATACGGGCTTGCCTTTGCCAGAAAATCGCTTCACTACTGCGAAAAACAATACCGGCGCGCCTACCCGCTTCCCAAGGTGGATTTGGTGGCCGTGCCCGATTTCGCCTTCGGAGCCATGGAAAACTGGGGCGCCATCACCTTCCGGGAGAACCTTCTCCTGTTTGATCCGGATCATACCGATGCCGGGGGGGAAGAGCGCATCTGCGAGGTGATCGCCCATGAAATGGCCCACCAGTGGTTCGGGAACCTGGTCACCCCGTCGGACTGGAAATACTTGTGGCTAAACGAGAGCTTTGCAACATATTTCGGCTACGGCGCCATCGACCATTATCATCCGGACTGGAACATCTGGGACAACTTCATCGAAACACAACTCGAAACGGCGCTGAACCGCGACGCCCTCACCGATACCATCCCCATCGAAATCCCCGGCGGGGATCACGTGGTCATCAACAACTCCACGGCACCCGTCATCTACTCCAAGGGCGGATCCCTTCTGAGACAGATCATCGGATTCGTTGGAGAAGAGGCGTTTTCCGACGGTCTTTCGCGTTATATCGAACGCCACGCCTACGGGTGCGCCGAAAGCGCCGATCTATGGAGGGCGCTTGAAGATGCCTCGGACAAACCGGTTTCCTCCATCATGGAAAAATGGGTCCTTCAAGCCGGACACCCCATAGTATCGGCATCCCGGCGGAAAGACACCCTTTTGCTCGAACAGGGGCGGTTTTCCTTTTTGGCCGGGGATGTGCTTGGAGATACCCCTGGGGATATGTCCGGAAATATGCCTGGGGGCACGAATGACGCCGTATGGCCGATTCCCATGGTGATCCGCCTCTACGGGGAAAACGGGGAGCAAACCGTGCTGGCCCGGACTTTCGACCAAAAGAAAACGGAAGTCGAACTCGAACCCGGGACCCGGGCCTACACCATCAACGACGGATTCACGGGATTCTACCGCTCCAGCTACGCCGATGAGGCCAACCGGCAAAACCTGCTTGCTATGGCCCGAAGCGGTCTGTTGCCGGCCCCGGACCGGTTCGGCCTGCTAAGCGACCGCTTTGCGCTCACCATGGCGGGGGATATCCACCCGTCCGGCTTCCTTGCCGACCTGGATCACCTGGAAAACGAAACCGACCCCCTTCCGCTGATGTTTATACTGGATCAACTGTTTCTTCTCCGGCTCCTTCAGGTGGATGACGGGGCCGATGATGGCCTGGACAACGGGCCGGGCGGCGGGATCGGACAAACAGGCGGCGAGCGTCAGCTCTCCGATGATCCCGGCGCCAGACTGGCCGGATGGATCGGAGAGACCTCCGGCCGCTTTGGTTTTTTGCCCCGCAAATCCGACACGCACGGCATGCTCCGGCTTAAAAACAAGATGCTCTGGTACGGCGTGCTGGTGGACGCCGCCGGGGCCCGGCAGGTAGGCGCGGAGCAGTTCGACCGGATTCTGTCCGGGCACAGTGTCAGCCCCGATATCGCCCTTGCCGCGCTTCAGGCGGGCGCATACCTGGAAAACGAGCGGGCCTTCGACTGGTTCGCCTACCGGCTGGAAGCCGCCGACAGCGAACAGGAGCGCCAGAACGCCGCCCGCGCCATGGGATGCTTCTCCCAGACGGACACGACCGCCAGGGTCCTGGCGTTCATCCTCACGGAGATTCCCCAACGCAACATGCACCTGCCGGTGGCATGGATGGCCGCGAACCCTCGCGCCAGGGGTCTGCTGTGGGATTGGTTCATCCGGCACACCGACCGCTTGGAGCAGATTCATCCGCTTATCTTCGAGCGCATTGTCGTTTCGATCACCCCCATGGGCTCTCCGATGGTCCCTGTGGGCAGCGAAGATGAAATCCGGGATTTTCTCCGGTCTTTCGAGGCCGAAAGGCCGCTTTTGCAGCCGGCAATCCGCATGAGTCTCGAAAAAAGGGACGTATACAAACGGCTCCGGGAAGCCCTCCGGGAATAAGAAGCCGCGACGGAAAAAACCAGGAAAAAAAAGGCGCGAAAAGCATGATCTTCAGCAAATATCACGGACTGGGCAACGATTACATCGTGATCGACCCGGAACGGGAAACGGCAAAGCTCACGGAAAACCGCATCCGCCGCATCTGCCATCGCAGCTACGGCATCGGCTCCGACGGCATTTTGTGGGGCCCGTTTCACAAAGGACAGGCAAGCGCACCCGCGGTCCGCATCTTCAACCCGGATGGGAGCGAGGCGGAAAAAAGCGGCAACGGCCTTCGGATTTTCGCCCGCTACCTCTATGATCGCGGAACGGTTTCGGAAGAAGCCTTTGTGATTTCGACCGCCGGCGGAAACGTAACGGCCCGTGTACGGGAGGGCGGCGGGAGCATCGCCGTTGAGATGGGCCGGGTACGTTTTGACAGCCGGGAGATCCCGGTGGAAGGAGATCCCCGCGAAGTCCTGAACGAACCCCTGGAAATCGACCGGGAGCGCCTGATCGTCTGCTGTGCCACCATCGGAAACCCTCACTGCATCATCTTTGAGAACAACCTGGACACGAACCGGGTCAAGGCCCTGGGTCCGAAAATCGAGAATCACCCGATGTTTCCCCGTCGCACCAACGTGCAGTTCGCGCGGGTTGCGGATGAAAACCGTATCGAAATCGAAATATGGGAAAGGGGTGCGGGCTACACCCTGGCATCGGGCTCCAGCGCATCCGCCACCGCGGCCGCGGCACGCCGTCTGGGGCTTTGCGCCCCGGAGGTATCCGTCCATATGCCCGGAGGCGTCCTGGATATCACCATCGGCCCGGATTACGATATCTTCATGTCCGGCCCGGTCACACGCATTGCCGAAGGCACCCTGTACAATGAGATGTTCGAAGAAGACATCGCCTGACAGGAATATAGGATGTGCTGTTCAATTGTCCCGACAGAGGATAAAACCAATAGCCGTCAAGCCTGATCAAAACGAACACCCGATACGACAAGAAAACCATGACAAAAGAATTCTTCAGCGTAACCCCGGTGGAAACGGTTTTTGAGCACATCTCGGGATTTTCCCCGACCCATGCCGAGACGATCGACATCGCCGATGCAGCAGGGCGTGTGCTGGCCGCCGAAATCACCGCGGACATGGATCTTCCGGGATTCGACCGCTCCACCATGGACGGCTACGCCGTGCGCGCCGCCGACACTTTCGGCGCATCCGAGGGGAATCCAGCCTACCTGGAAATCATCGGATCCATCGCCATGGGCGAAACGCCGGACATCGCCGTCCGGGCCGGCCGCGCCGCCCGCATCGCAACCGGCGGCATGCTCCCGCCGGGCTCGGATGCCGTGGTAATGATCGAGCATACCTCGGAGCTTGATGAAACCACCATCGAGGTCTACCGGCGGGTGGCGCCCGGTGCGCATGTGATCACAAAAGACGAGGATTTCAGGAAAGACGAGCACATCCTTTCGCCGGGCCGGCGCCTGATGACCAGCGAGATCGGGGTCATCGCCGCAATGGGACAAAGCAACGTTTCCGTCTTCAAAAAACCCGTGGTGGGCATCATTTCCACGGGGGACGAAGTGGTGCCGGCCGACACCAAGCCGGAAGCCGGCTGCATCCGGGATATCAACACCCATACCCTCACTGCCGCGATCCACGGATGCGGCGGCATTCCCCGTTCTTACGGTATCGTGGCGGACCGCTTCGACGAACTCTTCCATATCGTTCAAAAGGTCCTGGAGGAATCGGATATCGTGATCCTTTCCGGCGGAAGCTCCGTAGGAACGCGCGATCTAACCATCGAGGTGATCGAGGCATTGGGCGACGCCCTTATCCTGGCGCACGGCCTGCCGGTGCGACCCGGAAAACCCACCATTCTCGCCACATGCGGCAGCAAGATTTTATGGGGACTTCCCGGCCATGTTGCCTCGGCAATGGTGATCTTCGACGTATTCGTGCGCCCCTGCATCCGGCAGGTTGGCGGGGACGGCGAACCCATGCGGGAAAAGCATGCCCTTTTCGCCACTCTCACGCGCAACATCGCATCCGCACAGGGACGCATCGACTACGTGCGCGTTCGGGTGGAGGAACAAGACGGGGCATACCTCGCCCGGCCGGTACTGGGACCGTCCGGCCTGATCCGCCCCATGCTCGAGGCCGACGGCCTGATCCGCATCGGGATGAATACCGAGGGGCTCCTGAAAGGGACGGAAGTCAGGGTGATCCCCTTTGCCACATGACGCTTATCTGGCGTTCCCCCCCGCCGTCGAATCCGACAGCAGGGTTACGAAATCGCAATCGCAATCGGGATCGAAAGCAAAACCGCATCATC
>SL_3KL_010_SEDDRAFT_10003007_pt1 | contig 15354 bp, 12 predicted proteins | sample SodLakKL_010_SED_2_FD_10381 | JGI IMG/M metagenome (IMG submission 10381)
AAATCCAGGCTGCTGAAAATGGACGAAGAGCAATCAGGATTGTTTGAAATAATCAACAAACATTTCAGGGTGTTGCAACGCTGAAAACAGGAAAAAGAAGAAAGTGAACCCCTTGCAAAGAATTAATGCAGGCACTCCCCTTTTAAATTAAAAGACCCGGTTTATAAGGCTTAAACCGGGTTTTTTTGTGACTCCGGAGGGACTCGAACCCCCAACCGACAGAACCGGAATCTGCTATTCTATCCAATTGAACTACGGAGCCATTTTCAATGTGCAAAGATACACATTTATTGCCTTTTGGCATGAACCCCGGTTTTGTTTTTGGCCTTTTCTCTTTCAGAAAAGGAAAAAACCTTTGGCGGGCGTTTTTTCATTCGGGTTTTTTCAGGTTTTGGCATTTGATTCCTATCTTTATACCATCAAAACCCATAAACTCCATTGTAATGACAGATTTCAGCAAGACACCGGAAATTAATGATGAAGAAGTAAAACAAAAGTTAAACCATTTGGTCAAGGCTTCCCGTGAGGACCTTTCCTTAAAAACGGTTTATCCTTCGATTCTGGGCATGATCGACCTTACCACACTTGAAGGGTCCGACACCACACAAAAAGTAAAAGACCTTTGTGAGCAGGCCCGGTCTTTTGAACAAATGGGACTGGGGTTGCCAAATGTTGCCGCAGTATGCGTCTATCCTACACTGGTCGGCACTGCCCGCAAAGCCCTGGAGGGAGCAAGGATAAATGTGGCCTCCGTGGCCGGGGCTTTTCCGGCAGGTCAATCACCCATTCGCATTAAGGTGGAAGAAGTTAAATATGCAGTGGAAGAAGGAGCTGATGAAATTGACATGGTCATTTCCCGTGGCAAATTCCTGGAAGGGGAATACAACCAGGTGCATGATGAAATCGCCGCCATACGGGAGGCCTGCCAGGATGCCCACTTAAAGGTGATTTTGGAAACCGGGGAACTGGGTTCGGCCACCAATATTCGCCGTGCCAGCGAAATTGCCCTGGCCGCCGGGGGCCATTTCCTTAAAACTTCTACCGGTAAGGTAAAGCCTGCCGCCACCCTGGAAGCCATGCTGGTAATGCTCGAAGCCATTAAAGATCATTACGAAGACACGGGAAAGGTGGTAGGCATTAAACCCGCCGGAGGCATTGCCGACCCCGAAACCGCTTTAAAATATTACCTGCTTACCGACCGCATTCTCGGCCACGAGTGGATGAACAAATCATGGTTCCGCTTTGGGGCCAGCCGCCTGGCCACAAAACTGGTGGAGGCGATCGGAGGTCTGTAAAAACCATGTGGGCGAAGCAATAAAAAATGGGGCGGTAAGCCCCATTTTTTATTGAATGTGGTTTTAAATTATCCGCAATGGAGAAATCTCCTGACCAGTTTCATAGTTTCTTCGCGATTGCAGCTGATCTTTTCGCGAAGGTTTTCATCCTTATAGGCTTCCAGTTTATGGGCAATGCCTTCCATAAGGGTTGGGGTAAACACACCGTGCTGCATAAAGATATCTGCCTGTTTGCGAAGGTATTCGGCTGCGGTTTTACAGGAATAGGGAAGTTGTGCCAGCTGTTCCTGCCGCGCTTTGTGCTTTTCGTCAAAAATGTTGACATCCACGTAGGTTTTCTCTGCAAACTCCAGCCCGTTGGGCATTTCAAACCCATGGCGGGCACCCACACACAAGCCGGCGATGAGCAGGTAGATGTCTGCCGATCCGTCGGGACAACGAAACTCAAAGGTTTGCTTGTCGCTGAAATCGGTTTTGTGCTCGTNTTCCAGGGGGTTTTCCAGCTTAATCATATCGCTGGCACCCACCCATCCAAGTGGCACCCGGATAAGGGTGGAGCGATTGCGCTCGCCCCAGCAAACATTGGTCGGCGCTTCCTGGTGGGGTACTAGGCGGAAATAACTGGTAGGGATGGTGTTGCCAAATGCCGACAATGCCGGGGCAATATCCAGAATACCGGCAATGGTCTTGCGCGCCTCGTCACTGATGCGTCCGTTGTCAAGGGTCATGTTCTTACCTTCCTTCATGATACGCATATGGATGTGCATGCCGCTTCCGGCCTTGCCGGCAGTGATCTTGGGTGCAAAGCTCACAGTAACCCCGTATTGATAAGCTACCTGGCGCAATATCCATTTGGCAATGATCAGCTGGTCGGCGGCATCTTCAACGTTGGTCGGCAAAAACTCGATTTCGTTTTGCTCATACTCATGCTCCTCATCAGAAAAGTTGCCAACCTCAGAGTGAGAATATTTAATGTTGGCACCGGTCTGCGCCATGGCCATCATGGCGTCCACACGCAGCTGCTCCCATTTAACAAAAGGTTCCGATTCGTGGTAGGCTCTCTGGTCAGTGGCCCGGTACAGCTCATCCTTCTCTGAAATTACATAATACTCAATTTCGCCCATTACTTCCATAGAGTAACCGGTTTGACTAACCAGGGCCTGGTGGGCTTTGCGCATGATATTTTCGGGGGCGCTGGCAAGAGGGCTTCCATCCTTATCATAGTAAGAACAAAGAATGTCCACGGCCGGGATCTCAGAAAAAGGATTCAGAAAAGCCGTTTTAAATCGCGGCACAACGTATAGGTCGCTGGAGCCTGCCTCAAGGAACGAAAATAAGCTGGAGCCGTCAACTCTTTCTCCGGTGGAAAGAATATTTTCAAGATGCTCCTTGTTTTGGATAACGAAGTTCAGTGCCTTCAAGCGGCCGTCTCCTCCAACATACCTGAAGTTAAGCATTTGAATGTCATTGTCTTCAATGTACTTCACTATATCTACCCGGGTAAACTGGGCGGCAGGCTTTTTTAAATGCCTGACCAGCGGATTGGGATTAAGTTTATATTGATCTTCCTGCATAAAGAATTAATTTTTGGTGATTTATGATGCTTTTTTTAAATTTTGGCCAAACATAATGAAAAAAATAACAACTGGGCTGTTCAAACTAAGGAATTTCGACCAAAACACCCGGGAATTATTCCTATTTTTGTTTTTTTAAGTATCGGTTTGCGGGCAAAAGCCCAGGCATTAAGTTTTTAAAAATGAAACAGCCCTCCAAAAAGATAATTAACCCCGTCAAGTCCTGCCTGCTCATTCTTGCTTTGTTACTTGGTTTTTCGTCCTGCCGCCCCACTTACGATCTTCGAAAACATGAGCGTGGACAAGAGATGGACGCCGCTTTTTACAATGAATACTCTCAGAAGCTTGGGTTCAGGTTAAGCGGAAAAGAAAACCCTTCACTGATCAGGGAGGTGGCCCGCTGGACCGGCACCCCATACCGCTACGGGGGCACAACCCCTGCCGGAGCCGATTGCTCGGGCTTTGTGTGGAAAGTTTACCGCGATGTGTTTGACATTGAGTTGGAGCGCACCACCCGGTCCATGGCAAAGGAAACCCGCAGGGTGGGCCGCAGCAGGCTTCAGGAGGGCGACCTGGTCTTTTTCCGCACCAAAGGCCGGAAAATATCCCATGTTGGCATTTACCTTGGCAACAACCACTTTATCCACGCTTCCTCTTCCCGGGGGGTAATTGTCAGCAATCTGGATGAAGCCTATTATTCACAGCGATTTCATAAGGGGGGAAGGGTCAGGAAATAATCCCCGGTTAAATTTTTTCTTTCAGAACAAATGCCTGAATGGAACCAGCAGCCACTCAAAAAACCGCTGAATGACGGGCCGGTGCAACCAGCGCTGGTAATCGAAGGGCTCCGACTCCTTAAGGGTTTCATTGCTATGGCTTATCATTTGACGGATCAGGCTTTTGTTCTCTCCATAAAGGCAGATTTCGTGCATATACCTGAAACTTCGGTAATCGAAATTGGATGATCCGATCACAAAATATTTACGGTCAACCATAAAAAGCTTGGCGTGCAGGTTTTGCGGCAGGAAAAAGAAAATCTTGACCCCGGCCTCCGAAAGTTCTCCAAGGTATTTGGAAGCCAGCAAATCCATGATGCCCACATCTGATTTTTTGGGAATAATGACCTTAACCTTAACCCCTCTTTGAGAAGCTTCTGCCAGGGCCTTGCGAAGGTTGCTACCCGGCAAAAAGTAGGGGGTTTCGATGGTAATCTCCCGCCGGGCCTGGTTGATGAGTTTCAAAAATTTTTTCTGTACCGGCTGCTGGGTCAGGGAGGGCACATCGCGCAAAATCTCATAGTCCCCCTGTTTAATGCTTTTGGTGTATGCGCTTTTATCGTAAAAGTACTTTTTATAGATCCGATAGTTTCCATAAAAAACTTCTTTAAACTTAAGGGCAATTTCGCCTTTGATGCGAAACATAGATTCTCTCCAGTTAAACGAGTAACCGGCAATATTGGCCGACCCGATGTAAGTGATCTGGTCGTCAATGATAAGTATTTTCCGGTGATTGCGCCGGTGACTTTTGGTAAAGGTGTCCAGGCTCAATTTTACTTTTTTGAAAAACCTTAACTCTCCCCCGGCTTCGGTCAACTCATGAAAAAAAGAATAGCCGGACGAGGCACCCCATGAATCGATCAACAGCTTAACCTTTACCCCTTCCCTGCATTTTTTTACCAGGTTGTCGCGAAACCTCACCCCTAAAGGGTCATTGCGAAAACGGTACATTTCAAGAAAAATATACTCTTTGGCATTTTTAATGTCGTTGAGCATGGCCGTGTAAAACATCAGCGGATCGGAAAACATCCTGAAGTTTATGTTCTGATCATTCCCCATAACTTGAAAGTAAGGGCTTACAATAGCCGGATATCAATGCTTTCAAACTTACAAAAAATTTCTGTATGTGGTTTGGTCTTTAACCGGTGATTTTCTTCGGTTTTTTTCTGGATAAGCCGGGTCGTGTCACCTAACCATCGTGGCCCTGGCAAGGAATTTTTTTACACCGGTTTGGGATATTGCATTCCTCCTTGTGCTTCATCCTCTTTTTCCGGGGGCTTTTCTTTTGGGGCATAAACTCTCTTTAGCCAGTAAGGAAGGATAATGGCACCGATGAAAAGGTAGGGATAATAACTGATGATCCGCCACAAGAGTCCCATGGCCGGGGTAAGGCCCGGAGGTACAAACTCTCCCAAAAAGCCACTGAAAACAAATTCGGCCACACCGCTTCCTCCGGGGGTGGGGCTGATAAGCAAAATCACCCACATAACGAGTTGTCGGGCGTAAATAAGAAAATGGTCTCCGACAGAAATAAAGGCAAGCAGCATAGCATTCACCACCCAGAATCGGGCTGTCCAGGAAAAGAAAGTACCTGCAAATGCTTTTATCCAGAAAAGAAAAGGTTTTTCCTTCATTTCTGAAGAGGTAATGATGATCTCATTGCCGGTTTCGGCGGCTTTGGTTCTCCATTTTCGAAGAAATGGCAGCTTGAAAATATACAGCAAAATAAATTTCAGCCCCCTGGGATTGACAAATACTCCATAAATGATAATGGTGGTTAGCACAAGGATAAAAACATATCCAATTACAAAAATCCCCTGCGCCCCAAAACGGGTATTCATCAGAACATATTCCCCTTCACTGAGAAACAGCTGCCCGGGCCCGACCCATATAAGCATGATGGGCACCATGATGATATAAAACAACTCATCCAGAAAAGCAGTGATCATTACAATGGCCGTGGTGCGGCCCATGCTTACCCCTTCACGGTTAATGATAAACAAAGCTATGGCGGAGCCCCCGATAATGGAAGGGGTAACGGCAGAAGCAAACTCCCAGAGCATAATCACCTCAAAACACCTCCTCCAGGATAGCTGACCATCGGTAAGTACCCGCAGCCGGTACATATAGGCAATATCCCTTACCGCCATTAAGCAAAGAGAAAGAAAAATATAAAAGTAAGATTGCCCGGTCCAGGTAACTTGTTCAAAAGCGGTCCGGTCAAAATTGCGGATCAGCAGATAAGTCGCCACTCCCAGCCCGATGATCACCGGCACAATAATGCGGCGGATCCGAAAAAAAGAAAGAATTTTCTTCTGTTGGCTATCCATGGAGGATAAGCGGGGAATTTTGGCAGACATCTCAGGACCTCAAAAATTGACCTGCAAATATACAGAGTAAACAGAGCCAAACAACCAGGTAATAAACAATGTTTTCAGAAAAATGCTCCGCCAAAATGGCTTAAAACCTTTGGGTTAAACCGAAAAAGGCGCCAAAATGGCTTAAAAATCCACTCTGAGGGTATAGGAACAAATTTTGCCTGAAGAGGGAAAACATTTCGATCATTAAATTTTAGGAGGAAAAAACCATGACGATAATCAGATGGCATAATCGCCCCATGTTGTCACACTTTTTGGACAACTTCAATGAAAAAAGATTCAACACAGGATTTGAAAAAAACTGTGGTTGCATTCCTGCCACCAATATTCTGGAGGATGAGGACAAGTTTGAAATCCAGCTGGCAGCCCCGGGATTGGATAAAAAAGACCTGAAACTGGAAATGGAAAAAGAGATGCTTTCTGTTTCTTTTGAAAAAAAGGAAGAAAAAGAAAGGCAGCAGGAAGAAGAATACCTGCGCAGGGAATTTGAAATGGAGGGTTTTACCCGCTCTTTCACCCTTCCCGATACCGCAGATGCAGAAAAAATCAAAGCCCGCTATGAAAACGGCATTCTTTATATTTCCATTCCCAAGCTGAATCCCGAAAAAGCCCGTTTGAGCAAAAGCATTGCAGTAAACTAATTTTTTTTAACCCAAAAAGAATAACCGTCCTGGAAGATTTTCAGGGCGGTTTTTCTTTTTTACCCCTTATTGGAAAGAGCGCCTTTAAAGTTTTTTGTTAATTTTGAAGGCAATAAACCTATCATTTCAAATAAATCCTAACCATCACAATGTTAAAGAACTTATCTGAATTGCATGATATGGCCCGCCGGCATACCAGGAAAAAGCTGGTTCTTGCGGCTGCCCATGACGGCAATGCTCTTGGTGCCGTAATCAATGCTTCTCAAAAAGAGATCATTGATGTGATTTTGGTTGGAGACCAAAAAAAAATCGGGAAAATCTGCCGTGAAAATGGTTTTGACACCGGTTCCTTCCAAATGATCGATGAGTCCGACAATGCCCTTGCCGCAACCAAAGCCGTTAAAATGGTAAGAGAAGGGGAAGCCGATATTTTAATGAAGGGCAATCTGGGCACGGCCACCCTGCTCAAGGCAGTATTAAATAAAGAATACGGTTTGCGGACCGGGGAACTGATCTCCCACCTGGCACTTTTTGAAGTAGAAGCCTACCACAAGATCATTGGCCTTACCGACGCCGCCATGAACATTGCTCCCGATCTGAACGGGAAAGTTTCCCTGATAAAAAACGCCGTGGGATATATGAACAAACTCGGGGTTTCATCACCCAAGGTAGCACTGCTAAGTGCCGTGGAAACCGTAAACCCTGATATGAAGTCTTCTATGGAAGCCTGTGCGCTGGCAAAAATGGGCGATCGGGGGCAGATCAAAAACTGTGTGATTGATGGACCGCTTGCCTTCGACAATGCAGTCAGCCGGAAAAGCGCCGATTTAAAGGGCATAGAAAGCCCTGTGGCCGGCGATGCCGATATTTTGGTGGGAGACGACATCGACGCCTCGAACGGCCTTTACAAGGCCTTTATTTACTTTGCAAAGGCAAAGTGCGCCGCTGTGATCCTGGGTGCCGCCGCTCCCATCGTTCTCACCTCAAGGGCAGATACCGATGAGACAAAATTGAACAGCATTGCATTGGCTGCAGCCATTAAGTAATTTTTAACCTTTTAACTAAGTAAAATATTAAGTTTTCCATGGAAGAAGAATTAATCCTTGCGATCAATCCCGGATCCACCAGTACCAAAATTGCTGTATTTCGCAACACCCGGGAGGTGTTCCTGAAAAATATCAAACACTCATCCGAAGAACTTTCGGCGTTTGGACGAATAACCGACCAGTACGAATTTCGCAAAAATATTGTGTTGCAGGAACTGGAAAGCGCCACCATTGAAACCAAAAACATCAAAGCCATTGTGGGTCGCGGCGGTTTGGTAAAGCCCATCCCCTCCGGGGTATATCGCATAAACGATGCCCTGCTTAATGATCTTAAAGTGGGCGTGCTAGGCCAGCATGCCAGCAATCTTGGCGGCCTAATTGCCTACAACCTGGCCAACGCCATTGCTGGGGCACAGTCTTTTATTGCCGACCCGGTTGTTGTTGACGAGCTGGAAGATATTGCCCGTATTTCAGGACATCCTCATTTTGAGAGGATCTCCATTTTTCATGCCCTGAATCAAAAGGCCATTGCCCGTCAGCACGCAAAATCTGTTTCAAGGGATTACGAAGAGTTAAACCTGATCGTTGCCCATCTTGGAGGAGGAATCAGCGTTGGAGCTCATTATAAAGGGCGGGTAATTGACGTGAATCAGGCCCTGGACGGAGAAGGTCCTTTTTCTCCTGAGCGAAGCGGAACCCTTCCAACGGGAGCCCTTGTAAAAATGTGTTTTGATGGCCAGTACACCATTGATGAAATTAAAAAGATGATTACCGGCAAGGGCGGCTATGTGGCCTACCTCGGTACCAATGATGCCTATGTGGTTGAAAAAAGGACCGCAGGGGGAGATGAAAAAGCCCGGCTCATACAGGATGCCATGGCATACCAGGTGGCCAAAGAGATCGGTGCTATGTCTACCGTACTCAAGGGTGATGTGGATGCCATATTGCTTACCGGTGGTATTGCATATGGAAAACCGTTTGTGGATGCTGTTTCAGAACGCATCAACCAGATCGGTCCTGTTTACGTTTATCCGGGAGAAGATGAAATGCGCGCACTGGCAATGAACGGACTCAGGGTGCTTAAAGGGGAAGCGGAACCCCTTGAATACAAATAATTTTAAAGTTTTTATTAACAGGAAGTAAAAACCGGTTCGCAGCCAATCGTCATGAACCGGTTTTTGTATTACTTATTTCCAGCCTGCCTCCGACTTCCATTCGGTAAAATATACAAGCAGGTCGGCTTCACTCTTCCAGGAAGTATAATAGATCTTAATATCGGCTTCACTTTTCCACCTGGTAAAATACCACAATCCTGAGCGGGGCTTTGCTTCTGATTTCCATTCTGTGATATAGACAAGCACATTGGCTTCGCTTTTCCACTCTGTAACATAAACCAAATAATCCGCCTCGCTTTTCCATTCGGTTACATAAATCTTTTGGCCTAAACCGGCAAAAGGAAAAAGAATAAAAATAAACAGCAATAACTTCTTCATTTTGTGATGCTTTGATTAATTGCTCTTTGTTTTTTAATACGGTTTTCTTTGATTATGATTATTCTTCGGAAAACCCCGGTTCTTTGGGAACATAAACCGGAAGCTTAAAAATAAAGCTTGTACCATGCCCTTCTTCAGAATAAAAAGAGACTGTACCGTTGAAGTTTTCAATGATGCTCTTAACCATTGAAAGCCCAAGGCCCATTCCTCCGGTTTTGGTAGTAAAGGAGGGACTAAAAATTTTGGGTTTCAGGTCTTCGGGAATTCCGCAACCAAAATCTTTCACTTCCACACGATAATAATCACCCTGTCGTTGACAGCTGATCCTGACAAGGGCTGTTTGATCTTTAGGATAGGCCTGAACCGCGTTTTTAACCAGGTTGTTAAACACTCTGAGTAACTGCCTGCGATCCACATTTATCCAATAAGGAATGTCATCGGAAGGAATGTCAAGTTCGATCCTGATCTTTTCAAAGTCTTTATACAAATCGTTAAATTCCTCAATAAATTTTTTCAGGTCAATTTTATTATTTTCTCCGGCAGGCATTTTGGCAAAATCAGAAAACTCACTTGCGATCACAGAAAGGTTATCTATTTGTTCCACCATGGTTTTGCAGAAACGCTCCAGTCTCTCATCCCAGTCAGGTACCTTTTCCTTCCATGCTTTTTCCAGGTATTGCACACTCAGGCGCATAGGAGTTAGCGGGTTTTTAATTTCATGAGCCACCTGTTTGGCCATTTCCCTCCAGGCCGTTTCCCTTTCGCTACGGGCAAGCAAATTGGCACTAACTTCCAGTTCTTCAATCATTCGGTTATACTCATTTATGAGGGCACCAATTTCATCTTCTCTTATCCAGTGAATTTTTTGATTGGCCTTTCCAAGCTGCACGCGGGAAATGCTTTCTTTAATAAGATGTAAAGGCTGGGTTACCTGGTTGGAAATGAAAAGTGCCAGCATAACGGCAATGAGCAACAACAGCAAATATATGTTCATAAAAGCCACCAGGAAGTAAGAGATTTCGTTTCGCAGTTCGCTCTGTTTGGCAAAATAGGGAAGGTTAATATAACCCAGCAAGTCGTGGTAATGATTTCTCAGGGGCAGATAGGCGGAAAGATATTCCAGTTCTCCGATCTGTTCGGTATGAACAAATTGACTTTTCTGATGGTGTCTGAGCTGATAAAAGGCCAGGGGGTGCATTTTGGAGCTGACCAGTCCTTCTTCAAACACCCTTGGCCGGCTGGATGCCAGCAGCTTTCCTTCGGGTGAATAAAGGTTTATATCGGTGAAAAAAACATTGGAAAACCTTATCAGGATATCCGAAAGGTAAAACTCCAGGTTTTCATCCAGATAGGGCTCCTCTGCAAGGTAATGTTCTGTTTCCACCAGGACACTGTGGGCTTTTTCGTTAATAAAGGCCAGGTTTTTATTTTCATAAATATTAAAAATAAACCAGGCCGATGTCCCGCCAATGGTAATTACTGAAATAAACACAATGCCAATCATGGAATATTGCACCCTTCGTCTAAAAGTAAATTTAAAGTAGCTCTTGAGCTTCTTCTGACTGGTAAGAAGCCAGAAGATCAATACCAGCAGGAAAAATAAAATAAAGAGATAGGAAAAGGGTGCGATCCTTTGCAGCAGGGTGTCTTTGGGCCTGGAAATAATGATCAGGGTCTCATCATCCTTTTGATAGGCCAGGTGGTCATGGTCATCAAAAATAAAAGAAGTGAACTCTTCTTCAAATTCACCATAAACCTCTGCACTGGTGCTATAAATATACGGACCGAACTTATTAATCAGGATTTCTTCCTTGTAGGTGGCATAGGAATAATTAAACAACTCTCGGTTAATGTCTATTTCCTGGTCAATAAGCAATTCGGGAAATCCCATATCCCGGGGAATGAATTTCGAATCAAACTCAATAAAAACATAAAAAACGGGGAAGTATTCTTCCCCATCTCCCATGGTAATGGGTATGCGGGTGATATAACTGGTTCTGCCGGTATTGTTATCAAGGTAAATTAAGTTATCGCTGGGGGTTGGTTTCCCATAGTTCATCATATAATCTTCGAAAAACCACAAGCACTCCACCTCAATGTCGGCAGGACGGAGCAAAATCACTTCATTGGGGCGGCATACGGTGATCTGCATATCATATTTGGCCCAGTAATCATAAAAATAGTGGTATTGCAAATACTGGTAGATGGCGGCTTCATTGTAAGGGTCGCGCAACACCATGTTTTTCAGCTGGTTATCATTAAAAAGGCTCTCTTCTATTTCAAGAAACATGTATTCGGCAACCGGATCCTGTTCAGAAGCAAGCTTCAGGGCATAGGTTTGCCTTTTATCCATTTCCTTGATATCGTTAAAGCGGTAAAGTGCAAAAGTTGAGATGATGCTAAACAGGAAAAGGGAAACGACCAAAGAAGAAAATATGGCTTTTGGTGATCGGCTTCTTTTTTCGAGTTCAAAAATGAGGATTGCCGTAAGAAATAAAAGCCATAAAAGCAGGTCGGGAGCACCAAACATCCATTGAATGGTAATCACCAGAATGAAAAAAACAAGGAATACGGCACGAAAACGGGTTTGACCTCCAAGCAATCCATATGCTATACGGCAAAACACCACGCTCAAAAAGAAAAAGGAAAAGAAAATACACCCAATGACAATAAAGCCTACCAGGCTGTAAATATCCAGATTGAAAATAAAATTCACGTTAAGGTTCAGCCTTGAGTCAATGACAAGGCCCTCCATGAGGAAAACCGCAAGGCTGCAGAAAAGAAATATTGCAGCGAACAATCCGACTGAAAACAGGTGTTTGGTTACCTTGTTTAAAGGTGAATTAATAGGGATCTTTTTCAGGTGATAGAAGTAAAAATATGCTATTATGCTGAAAAACAGCATATTAATAAATATATCCCCCAGAGAGGGCAATATTTCAGACGTTGCATACAGGGCAGGGGAAAAAAGGGCCCCGGAATAAAAGACAGAGGGAATTTCCCAAACCTGCCCTACTATTCGCAGTAATGCCATAAAAACAGGGAAGCCCCAAAGTGCATGTTTGCGTTTTCCTTCGAAAAACAGCTTTGAAAAAAACCGAAAAGCCCCAAACACCAAAATTAAAAGGCCTCCTATTGCAAAAAATATGGAAAGACCTAAAATTACGGGGTTTTCTGATGCAAGGCCTTCTTTTCTTCTTAAGGCAACAGAAAAAGCATATTCTCCTTCGGCGTTTACAATTTTAAAGCCTTCGTCTTTCCGGTCAGAAATAAAAAAGAGCTCATGACAGGCGTCCAGGTCACGGTGAAATTCATTGACAAGAAAACGGTTTTGATAACGGTATTCAAATTTTATGGTTGCCAAAACATTGTATTGCTCTGACCCTTCTCCGATTTGCATTAAATAGTACCATCCGTTTTGCAGGCGTAGGGTTTGCGGGGAATCAACGGCAATATCGTTAGCGGAAAATGGTACGGTATTGTGCGACCAGTAAGCAATCGTGTTATTTTCGACCAAAGCAAAAACAAGCCCTTTTTGGTAAAAAGCATTTTCCATTTTGGAAAGAAATTCCTGTCGGGAAAAAACCTCATCCCCCTCCTGCTGGTGGAGGCTCGCAAAATTTTGCAGCTTACGGACCGCTTCTTTTTCTTTATTTAAAAAATCCTTTTGCAGTCGCTCAACCTTTTTTTCAACTTCTACTATGGAATCCTTAAACTGAAATAAAATTCCCGAGGCAAGAAATGCCGCAACCGAAATCATCAGCATCAGATAAAACCCCCGATTGTTGCTAAAACTTTTTGCCAGGAAATGTTTTTTTATGGCCATGGGAAAGAATGCACTTAATGCTTATAAAATGCTAATTTACAATTTTTTGTCATGGAGCAGTGATTTAGCCTTGACCAAACAGCCCTTCTGAATCATTTCCGTTACAAATAGCATTCCAAGGTTTATACGTAATGGCAATAAAACAAAAAATGCTACAGGAAAAATTAAAACAAAAAGGATAATAAATCACCTCCTGGATAAACCGTTGGTTTTTTTCAGAATAAAGACCTCGCTTGACCATGGTTTTTTTCCAAGAAATGCCAACACATTGGACCACCCCCCAACGACCACAGCCCTGAGTTTTCCCATTGGGTTTTTTTTATAGTCTTCACTTAAAAGGGAAACATAAAAAGAATCGAAAGGTAGCCCTTGGGTTTTAACAACTTTAAAGCCTGATTTTTGAGCAGATAGCTTGATGGTGTCATGATCAAAATGAAAGAGATGTCTTGGCAAATCCCATCCGGCCCAGAAGTTTTTATAAAAACCTGCATCAAAACTTTTATACATGGGGACGGCCACCACCAGTAAACCACCCGTTTTAAGAAGCCTGGAAAAGTGTTTCATTTTATTCAGAAAATCCGGCATATGTTCCAGCACATGCCAAAGGGTGACAACCTGAAAGGATCCTTCCTTTAGTGATTTGAGCTCTTTTTTATCTCCCATAACATCCAGACCTTTTCTTCTGGCAGTTTCCCTAGGCTTTTCACCTGGTTCAAAACCCTTAACCAAAAATCCTTCGTTTTGGGCTGCTTCAAGAAAGGCACCGGTGCCGCACCCTACGTCCAACAGCGTCTTGTTTTGAGAAGGGGTATGTTTTAGCATGCCAAGTTTTTTCTTCAGCATGTGTTTTCGAACCAGATGGTAAACTTTTTCCATAGTTCCTTTTTGGGAATCGGTATGGGAAATGTATTTCTCACTTTGATAATGTCTTTCAGCATTTTCTTCCCGGGGCCTGGGGTTGGTAAAAACAAGTCCGCAATTGGTACACCGACATAAAGAAAACACCTCCCCGCTTACCAGGTGATCCCTGCAATCCATAAACGAGAAAAAAGCACCCGGTAAATCACACAAAGGGCAATTTTCAATTGCCTCCAATCCATCAATTTTTTTCATGCACTTTTCCTGATTTTATAATTGTTTCACGTGAAACATCATCTTTTTTAATTTCTATTGAAACCTTTATGTTCCACGTGAAACATTATTATCTTCCAAGGTGAACCAATAAAACAGAGATGTCGGAGGGGGTAATTCCACTAATCCGGGTCGCCTGCCCGATGGTTGTCGGCCTTACTTGTTGCAGTTTTTCCCGGCCCTCATGGCTGATGGCCCGTAGCCGCCCATAATCAATATCAGGGTTTAATTTTATGTTTTCAAGCCGGGAAATTTTTTCAGCGATTTCTTTTTCTTTATCAATATATCCTGAATATTTGATCAGGATCTCAGCAGATTCCAGCGCGTCCTGCAGAACTTCTTCACCGGAAAGATTCTGCAGAAAGGCCTTTAGGTTGGGAGCGGAGTTTATGAGCCCTTTTATACCTACCTGGGGTCGCAAAAGCAAATTAGACAACCTGGTTTTGTTTTTCAATGGAGAAGTATTGACGTTTTCAAGAAAATCATTCACCTCTTCAGGAAGGGTACTCCCTTTTTGTAAAAAATCGAGAAGGGAATTTATGATTTCTTTTTTCCTTCGCAGCCTTTCCATGCGCTCCTTCCCTGCCAGACCGAGATCATACCCGTAAGGAGTCAGCCTTTGGTCGGCATTGTCTTGCCTGAGCAGCAACCGGAATTCCGCCCTGCTGGTAAACATACGGTAGGGTTCTTTGGTCCCTTTGGTTACCAGGTCATCGATCAAAACACCTATATAGGCTTCAGAGCGCTTCAAAACAAACGGCTCTTCTTTTTTTAATTTAAGATGGGCGTTAATCCCTGCCATCAAACCCTGCCCTGCGGCCTCTTCATACCCTGTAGTTCCGTTTACCTGCCCGGCAAAAAATAAATTTTCAACTTTTTTTGATTCAAGGTTAAAATCGATCTGAACGGGTGGGAAAAAATCATACTCAATGGCGTATCCCGGTTTAAGGATACGGGCATTTTCAAACCCAGGAATCCTACGCAAAGCCTTAAATTGAATTTCTTCAGGCAGACTGGAAGAAAAACCATTGATGTAATATTCATTGCTATCCCATCCTTCTGGTTCCACAAAAAGCTGATGCCGGTCCCTGGAGACGAACCTTTCTATTTTATCTTCAATAGAAGGACAATACCTTGGGCCGCTCCCTTGGATCCTGCCAGAGAAAAGCGGTGAATCGTCAAATCCCTTTCTTA
>SL_3KL_010_SEDDRAFT_10003008_pt1 | contig 15347 bp, 13 predicted proteins | sample SodLakKL_010_SED_2_FD_10381 | JGI IMG/M metagenome (IMG submission 10381)
GGGATCCGCACCGGCACTTTCGGGTCCTACACATAGCGTGTACCCGTCAAAATAGCAAATTGACCCGCCACCGGCCGCCACGGTTTCAATGGTGAGCGAGGGGCTGTGAATATGGGCCTGTCCGATCTCCAGTTCAAAGCAATAATCGAATCCATCACCATAGCGGGCTACATCTGTGCTGGTGCCACCCATATCGAAAGAGATCAGGTGACAAAAGCCTGCTTTCCGGCCGATGCTGGCAGCCCCGACCACACCTCCCGCGGGACCGCTGAAAAGACTGTCTTTCGGATGAAAGCTTTCAGCCGTGTTCAGTCCGCCGGCGCTATTCATAATCAGCAGGCGTTGTGAACGGACCCCGGCATCGTTTCCGTTATCTGAAGTCGCCAGGTTCCGGGCAATATTCTGAACGTATGCGTCGATTACCGGTTGAAGGTAGGCATTGACCGAAACGGTTTCGGTGCGTTGCAGGTATTTGATCAAACCTGAAAGGCTGCTGCCGGTGCATACGTACTCCATGCCTTCATCCAATAGCAGTTGTTCGATGATCTGTTCGTGTCTTTTGTTCTGATGGGCATTCAATAAAGACACCGATGCCACTTGTACTCCTTTCTCCCTGATGAAGCGGATCTGTTTCTTTATGGCGGCCGGGTCAATGTCCCGTAAAATCCCGCCGCCGGAGTCCATGCGCTGATCAACTTCCAGGATATGGGCTGGAAGCGGGGCAGGCTTTTTTACGTCAAGGGCAAAAATATCCGGACGCTGTTGGGTGCCAATGGCAAGCAAATCGCGAAATCCGCGGGTCACAAACAGGGCGGTTTCGGCCCCCTTTCGCTCCAGCAGGGCGTTGGTGCCCCTTGTGGAGCCCAGGTACATGCGAAGGGCCGGCAAAGACGCTCCCAGGGGGGTGGATGTGAGCAAGCGGACTACAAGTACCGGGGCCTCTTCACCGGCTGTGAGCTCAAATCCTTTTCCTTCCGCTTCCAGGTGGCTGATGTCTGCAGACAGGGTGATGATTTGATCAACGGGGTCAAATGTTTCAACGGTGATTTTTTCATTTCGTCCCGTTCCATAGATTTGGATGGCATAACCATGCAGGATGTCCTTATCCAGGTTCCAATTTTCTTCGATCCTGATTTGATTTCCCGCCCGGTACGAGAGGATCTTGCCTCGCAGCGATGCATTGCTGAGAACCTTCCGGCGATGCCATTGTCCATATGGGTCACATGCCAGGCAGTCGGTGAATGTACCGCCCGTGTCGATGTAGAATTGCCATGGTGGCACCGAATGTTTTTCAGTTTTTGGCACCGGGTTCAATATTGCGTTTTTCAATGTATTTGTTTCGTATGAAAACACCGATGGCAACGCCTGCTGATAACAGGGCCAGCGTGGCCAGGTAAGCAGGCCCGGCAGGCAATACAAATCCTGAAACCTGGCTGATGGCAGACAGGATATTTGCCAGGCCAATCATGGTGGCTACACCCACCACGATGCCCATGAGCAAGTTAATGAATGCATTGTTAACAAATGTATCCCCCATGATCAAACGGTTGCCGGTGATCTTCCAGAGAAAGATGCTTACCATTGGCAGGATTAGCCCGTTGAGTGCCTGTGCCAGGATGATGGCGGGTATGGGCCTGATATTGATCAGTCCGAAAAAAACACCGGTTGCAAGCACGCCGGCCCAGACCAGGGTAAACATCAATGGTCGTTTCCGTTTGGTGGATCGTGTATGCTCTGGCTGTTTTTCCGGTTTGCCGTATATGCTTTGTACCGTAACGGCGGCTGCCAGTGGGGCGGTGATGGCTGAAGTGAAGCCGGCACAAAACAACCCAAAGAAAAACAGGTACATGGCCCATGTACCCATTTGTTCTGAAAGCGCTGAAGCCAGCGCCTCAAAACTGAATGCCCCGGTGATGGCCGTGCCGGTCACCAGGACGGCCATGGAGATGATCCCGCCCAGGATAATGGCCACCCCAAGTCCAAGCCGCATGTCTCCCAGGCTTTGCCCCGGGGTATATACCCCTGATCCAAGAAAGAGATTGTAAGGGACTACGGTAGTCCCGATCAATCCAAGGATCAACAGGCCTGCAAGTGGATCAGCAGGGAAAGAAGGAACAAAGGTGCCGCCAATCAGTTCATTGATTGGGGGACGCAGCATGATGGCGGTGCTGAGAAAAGCCACCCCCATGCAAACTACCACCAGGCCAAGCAATCTTGATACAAAGCGCAGGGATGGAATGCTCAGTACCAGGGCGGCAAACAAACCGATAGTCAAAACATGCAACCTTGGATGGATCAATACCATATGCTCCAGGCCCGCCATGGCACCCAGGATATTGCCCATCTCATAGGCGGCGGCACCCAGTACGATGCCTGTTGCTGACAGCAAGCCAATCAGGCCGCCGGGATGTCTGCGGCCAAAACGTTTCGCGATGGTTTCACCCAGGTTTTTGCCGGTGGCCAGCGGGATGCGTGCACTGGCCTCCTGGAGTACAAGACAGGCCAATATACTGAAAAGCAGGGCCCACATCAATGAAAACCCAAAAGAAGCACCTGCACGCGATGCCGTGGTAATTGTTCCCGGGCCAATAAACGCGGCGGAAAGCACGGACCAAAGCAGAATGTTCAATATCCGTTTCCGGAATACCATGAGGAATGTTTTGTTCAAAACAAATATAAACAATCATCCGCTATGTATCATAAAATGATCGGGATACAGGATAACCCTTCTGAAAATAATGCTTAAAAACCCCTCCGGGGCAATTGCTCAATATCTTCTACACTGCGATTGATTTTGCTGCGGCCGGCTCCGGCTGAAACCCGGTACTTGAGGGTAATAAAAAGCGGCATCATCGATATCTGTATATGCCCTTCCGAACGGCTGTAAAAATCTGTGGAGTTTATGGCGCTCCCCTGGTAAATGAACCTGCCGGTAAGGGGCACAGTGCTCATGATACCAATGGTTAAACCCCTGGAAAACGCCTTGTTGCACGACAAAACATACAATGCATCGCTGTATGTATTGTCCTGGATGTTGTTTGCCGTGCTGGCATATTGAAACATGGCAGAGGCGGTGATTTCATGCCTGAAGGTGGCAAAGAGTGAAAACCCGGCATCCAGGCCGGCCTGACGCCTTGATACTATATTCATGTTTTGTGCCATGCTGTTGGGTTTTGTATGGATATTGAATACGCTGATGTATGGATTGAAGTGAACGGTTTTGGTAATTCGCAATGCCCCGGTTAGTTGAATGCCGTACCGGTGAATATCTCCCAAATTCATGGTGCGGGTTTCGAAAAGCCGGTCTTCGTTAATAAAAGTCAGGTAGTTGATCACGTCACTGTTCAGTGAATAAAACAAACGGGTTGAGATATAACTGTTTTCGAATCTTTTTGAGTACCCCAGGCCTGCCAGCTGTCTGAACACCGGCCTAAGGTCCGGATTTCCTGAATGTTTGCTGTATGGGTCATGAACTGATACCATCGGGCTTAACTGGTAGATGTGCGGGTACCCTACTGATTGCCTGTAAGAAATGTGAATGTTTCGGGCTGACGGCAGCTTGATTTGCAGGTTTGCCTCCGGAAGCAGGGCGGAAACCGAATTGCCGGGTTCACGGTTGTTCGCATTCCCTGAAGAAGAGGTTTCGTAACGTATTCCCGCCCGTGCATCTAACAGGGGCGTGGAATAAGAAAAACTGCCATAAGCGGACATTACCCTGTTGGTGTATGTAAACGTTTCACGGTTCAGGTCTTTCATTTGTTGCTTTCGGCTTTGTATGCCTGCATTCAGGCGCAATGGTTCCTGTATGGGCAATTGGTAATCCAGTTTAAACCCATACGATTGCTGCCTGGGTTTTGTCATGTTATCCCGGGAATGATTGTTGTCTTCATTTACATAGCGGATGCTGTTATCTGCGCGCAAATCCTGGTAATTTGCTTCACAGGTAAGCTCATGCCCGGGTGTCTCATTGAAAAAATGTTTGTAATACAGCGAATAGTAATTGGTCAGATTGCGGTCATCGTCTGTTTTTTCGGCAACCCAGTGATCCGTATCAAAACCACTTGTTTCCATCACTACATGTCCGCTATGTTCCTGGGCATAAGGATTGTGAAATCCATAAAAGTTCATTTGATTTCTGTCGTTAATAAAATAATCAAAGCCATAATGATAACGGTGCGACCAGTTTTCCTGTTTCACAAACTGGGTGGTCGTGATTTCACGCATCCCTGTTTCGTGAAATATTTTCCTGCTTTGCGATTCCTGTATGTCGAAATAACTCAACTCACCATTGTAAGATGTAAATATGTTGAGTCTGTCAATACTGTAGTGTAAACTGTAGGTGGGAAAGCTATATACTTCCGACAAAGATGTGGGGATTTCCAGGTATATATGTCCGTCCAATCCCCTCTGTGTTTTTTTTACGAGTTGAATATTCAACACCCCCGTGACATTTGAGTTATAGATGGCCGGGGGATTTGCAATTACCTCTACCTTGTCGATCTGACCGGCTTGAAGCTGCTGGATAAATTGTCTGTCGCGCTCTACACCATCCACAAGGATCAAAATGTCCCGGCTGCCATACAGGCTGATCTCCTGCCTGAAATCCACGTGTACCCCAGGAATGATCCGCAAGATATCGGTGCCGTTATTGGAAGCATCCACCATGCTTTGATTGACCAGGTAAGTGGTCACCCCGTTGCTTTCCAATGCCTTGACCCGGTCTGCCTCAACCAAAACTTCTTCCAGTTGAATTTCCCTGGCAGTTAACAAAATGCTGTCAAGCATCAATAAGCTGCCTGTTTTTACGACAACCTGTTTCTCAAGGCGATCATATCCCAGGGCACTGATCCACAGCTGATAATGTCCGCTGTCCAACCCCCCAATGCTGAATTCTCCTTCCAGGTTGCTTGATGTGCCGGCAACCTGGACTGTGCCGGTTTCATTATATAAGGCAATGTTGGCAAATGGGATCGTTTGACCGGTACCGGCATTTAGTATCTTCCCGGTAATCTGTGTTTGTTGCATTTGTGCCCATAATGGCGCGGGAGAGAATATCGCCAACAGGCATGCAAGGACATATTGCCTTATCGTGTTTGTATTTACGGATGTTCTGATATTTGTTTTCATTTTTAAGACGTTTTATGTGAGACATTTACATTGTTTCTGCAGCAAAGTAAATGCCCTTTAAAAGACCTTGCAAATTTCCGGGACACATGGCAAGGATTTGTTGCCGGTGGCAATGGCAACGGAATATTTTGTGATGAACGGAAAAAAATTGGGATGGGTGTATCAGCTCATTTGCTCGGTAAGCTGATTAAAATGCCGTGTATGGTTTCGGGCAACAGGGATCTCGGTTTCTATACCGGAAAGCTTCAGACGATAACCCAGCGTGTTGCCCCGTTTCATGCGGACCTTTTTTAAATTGACCATAAAAGCCCTGTGTATCCTGATGATGTGGGGTATTTGTTCAAGATCCTGCTCAATGTTGTTCATGGAGTTGCGGATCATCTTTTTTTGGATCTGTTGGTTGTCTTCTAAATAGAATACTACATAATTGCCTTCGGATTCAGCATAGATCAATTGATCCGGATGAAATTTCAATGTTTCTTTTTTTAGTTGCGACCGGATGGTGATTGTTTCTTCTGCCGGGGCATCAGGATGCAGGCCCATGGCCTCTTTTTTTACCATCACATATTCTGACGGAAGCCAAAAGCGTGTGTTGACCAGCGAAAAGAAAGCAAAAGGGATAATGCCTATTAAGTAGGCATTTTTAATGGAGTCGGCCAGTGTTTGAAAGTTCCACCGGTAAGCCGGGGGTTCGATCAGAAATGCAGTGAGAAATATGGTAAACCCCATGCCGGTTAGCACGAACAGGATCGATAATACTTCCCTGAGAATGGTCCATTGTTTCTGATCGGAAAAATATCTGAAATGCTTCAGCCATGTTGCCAGGCCAAAAACAGACAGGCCTGTTATCAGGCAATATACGGCCATGGTCGCTTCATATCCGAGAAAATGACCGGGATGGGTATCAAGGGGACGATAAAGGATCAGGAAAACAAAACAAAATGCGGCCATAACCGGTGCCCCGGCCCCGGGATTCCGGATGATATAATTTTGCAGGCATTTTTTGTGCAGCCATTGATGCATTGGGGCATCGTTTATCATTCTGCGAACAAATATATCAACTTTTAATTGATTCGGTCATTTATGCTGATGTAAGCATTTTTTTAGCCGGGTAGTTTTCGTGATCAAATAATAATCATAACAAACAAATAGTATTAAAAAAATTTTGAAATGAACCATAGTTCATTTAACTTTGAAGGGTCTTATAATAGTAAAATGGGATTATGAAATCACACAAAGGGTACATACAATTGTATACAGGCGATGGAAAAGGCAAAACCACTGCCTCCATTGGTTTAGCTATAAGGGCTGCGGGAGCGGGGAAAAATGTTTTTATTGCACAGTTTGTAAAGGGCATGCATTACGCGGAACTGGATGTGTTGAAAATGATCCCGTCGATCCGTTTGAAACAATATGGCCGGAAATGCTTCATAAAAAATGAACCTAGCCGTGAGGACTTTCAGGCAGCACACCGGGGGATGGTTGAAATTGATGCCATTGTAAGGAACAACGAGTGCGATTTGCTCATTTTGGACGAGGTCAATATTGCCCTTTTATATCAATTAATTTCATTGGACGAACTCATCAATTTGTTAAAGAATAAACCGATCAATATGGAAATAGTGCTTACCGGAAGGTCTGCACCGGAGGTGTTGTATGATATGGCCGACCTGGTTACTGAGATGAAAGAGATAAAACATTACTACCATCAGGGTGTAGAGGCCCGGAAGGGTATAGAGTATTAACATATTTTAAAGGCTATTGCAATGAATACAAAAAACAAAGGATTTAACACAAAGCTTATACATGCAGGTGAAATCGAAGAACCTTACGGCAGTGCTACAGTGCCTATTTATCAAACTTCTACATTCAGGTTTAAAAATGCTAAACACGGTGCGGATTGTTTTTCGGGAAAAAGTGATGGATATATTTATACCAGGCTGGCAAATCCCACCATACGCGCTTTTGAGCAAAGCATTGCCGAACTGGAAAATGCATACGATGGCATTGCCACCAGTTCCGGGATGGGGGCCATAACCAGTGTGTATATGGCATTGTTGGGCGCAGGCGATCATATTATCAGCACCGGGGCGGTGTATGGTCCGGCAAGGGGTGTGCTTGAGTTTGATTTATCAAGGTTTGGGGTGGAATCAAGTTTTGTCAATACGTCTGATATCGAAAATATCATAGCCGCCATCAAGCCCAACACCCGGGTTTTATATATTGAAACTCCTGCAAATCCTACCATGGAAATTACAGATATTCTGGCTTGTGCTGAAATTGCCAGGAAGCACAATCTGTTACTGGTGGTTGATAATACCTTTTGTTCACCTTATTTGCAAAAACCCCTGGATTTAGGTGCAGATGTGGTGTTACACTCTGTTACCAAATTTATTAATGGACATGCAGACATTGTAGGTGGGGTTATTGTAACCAAAGAGCCCCGGGTGTATAAAAAAGTACGTCATATGATGACGTATATGGGCTGTAATATGGATCCGACACAGGCGTATATGGCATTACGCGGTCTTAAAACACTGGCTTTGCGTATTGAGCGTGCACAGAACAATGCCCTTTGCCTGGCTGAATTTATTCAATTTCATCCGAAAGTTTCCTGGATCAAGTATCCCGGACTGTCATCGCATCCGCAGTATGCATTGGCCAGGAAACAAATGGACGGTCCGGGTTCTATGATGAGTTTTGGTTTAAAAGGGGGGTTTAAGGCTGGAGAGAAACTCATGGATAATGTGCGTCTTGCCATCCTGGCAGTTTCCCTGGGTGGGGTGGAAACCCTTATTCAGCATCCGGCTTCGATGACGCATGCGGCCGTGAGCAGAAAACATAAGTTGGCGGCTGGCATATCTGATGACCTGGTCAGATTGTCAGTGGGCATCGAAGATGTTGACGATATAATTGAAGACCTCAAACAGGCCCTGAATCATGTATAAGTATTTGTTCGGTCCGGTGCCTTCAAGAAGACTGGGTGTTTCCCTGGGAGTTGACATGCTGCCATGCAGGAAATGATTTAGTTCAATATTTTTTGTATTACCTAAAAAACGAAACATTATGCCAAGACTTGATGGAACTGGCCCTGAAGGCAAGGGACGCCTGACAGGCCGCAAACTGGGACGCTGCAAAGAGCCGTCTGAAAAAGAACTGGATCAACAACTCGGTCGCGGAATGGGAAAAAGACGCAGGGTTGATGGAGGTATAGGAAAAGGGAAAAGACTTAGGGCCGGTAGTTGAATTATCTAATCGTAAGCAAACAGAACAGTATGGAAAAAAATGAACCAAAGGAAAATAAACCTTTGGAAAAACAGAAAATGCATTGTTGCATTGCCATTCCTGTTGAGAATGACATGTTGTCATCACATTTTGGCCATTGTGAAAAATTTGTCATTGTTCACGTTGATCATGGCAGGGTAGTTGACCGGGAGGCTTATACGCCTCCGGAACATGTACCTGGTTTGTATCCGAAATGGTTGGCCGGGTTTAAGGTAACAGATGTAATTGCCGGCGGCATTGGTGAGCGGGCTATTGAGTTGTTTAACAAGAACCGGATTAATGTATTTGCAGGTGCACCTGTTAAGTCTGCAGATGAACTGGTAGATGATTTCCTGGAAAACCGCCTGACATTAAAAGCCAACTATTGTAACCATGATTCATTTCATGGTCACGGCAGGTGTAAACGGTAGGTCTATGAAAATAGCTGTTGCCAGCGGCAAGGGTGGAACCGGAAAAACCTTTGTGGCTACAAATCTTTTTTATGCACTGCAAAACGAAGGTCTTGTGCCCACATTACTGGATTGTGATGCTGAGGCGCCCAATGCAGGTATTTTCTTTAATGGCAAGAAAAAACACACTTTGGAAGTTGTGTTAAAGGTTCCGGAAATTGATACAAAACGTTGTACTTATTGTGGCAAATGCCATGAATATTGTAATTACAATGCGGTGTTTATTATTCCTCCAGTGAAGGTCATCCGTATTCTGGAAGAATTGTGTCATGGATGTGGGGCATGCCTTTACGCTTGCAATGAAAAAGCAATCAATGAAAAAGAAATATGTTTGGGAAAGGTGAGCCGTTTTGACTTGTCATTGGGTGCTTCTATGATTGTAACCCAAATTTGTGTGGGGGTGTATTCGCCGGTGAAAGTGATTCAGGCGGGGGTCAGAGAAACAAATGATGACCCGCTGGTAATTATGGATTCACCACCGGGCACTTCCTGTCCATTTATCCAAACGGTGGTACGAGCCGATTATGTGTTGCTGGTTACAGAACCGACTCCTTTTGGGTTGAGTGACCTGAAGCATTCAATTACCATACTAAAAGGCCTGGATAAATCCTGTGGGGTGATCATTAATCGCAGTGGAATGGGAGACCGTGCCATATATGACTTCTTGCAACAACAAAAGATTCCCTTATTGATGGAGATCCCCTTTGATAAATCAATAGCAGCCGCTTATGCAAAAGGCGATTTGGTAGCCATGCAAAACAAAGCATGGTGCGAAAAATTATTTTCAATGTTCAATCTGATTGTTGCGAATGGAAACAGCCATCATTAGTGGTAAGGGAGGAACCGGTAAATCCTCCGTTGCTGCTGCTTTTGCCGCGTTGGCCGAAGAAGTGGTGGTGGCAGATTGTGATGTGGATGCTGCAAACTTGTATATACTTTTTCATCCTGAGAATATAGAACACCGGTCATTTACAGGTAGCCGTGAAGCGGTAATTGATGATACGATTTGCGATGGTTGTGGGTTATGTGTGGATTATTGCCGTTTTGATGCCCTGTCAATGGCTGCCGGGCATGCAATTGTTTTAGGTGTTTTCTGTGACGGGTGTGGTTTATGTGCCAGGGTTTGTCCTCAACATGCCATTGAAATGGAGGAGAACTGCGAAAGCACATTGTGTTCGGGGAATTTCCGGTATGGTCAATTGGTTTATGGACGCCTGGCCCCGGGCGAAGAAAATTCAGGCAAACTGGTTAGCATGGTCAGGGAAAAAGCCAGGCAACATGCCAGGGACCGGAGAATGAACAATATCATTATTGATGGGCCACCTGGCATAGGTTGTCCTGTCATTGCTTCCATTACCGGGGTAGATCAGGTGGTTATCGTTACCGAACCTTCTAAATCCGGTATGTTGGACCTGAAAAGGATATGGTCTTTGTGTAAATCTTTCAGACTGCCTGCTTATGTGCTCATCAATAAATACGATTTGCATATTGCGCAAAGCAAAGAAATTGAAGCTTTTTGTAAGGCCAATGGCATTCGTCTTGCAGGCAGGATATCTTTTGATCCCATAATTGTTGATGCTATGGTGCATTGCAAAACAGTAACTGAATGGGTCCCTGGTTCCGGCATTGTTTCTGAAATAAAAACAGCCTACCGTAAAATTTTCCAGGAGACCCTGTAAAGAGATTATGCCGGCAATATATTTGCTACCTGGCGGGCCAGTTCTTCAAAGGCCTTGATAATTCCATTGTGTTTCAGGTTGAATACGCTCAGGCCTTGTTCGGCAGATTGTCCTATGTCAATAACCAGGGGGATCTGTGCCAGTAATGGTACGTGCAATTCCCGGGCAAGCTTCCGGCCTCCATCTTTGCCAAATACATAGTATCGCTCGTCCGGGTGCTGTTCCGGGATAAACCACGACATATTTTCAATCACTCCGGTAATGGGCACCATAATGCCTTTGTTATTGAACATGCTGGCTGCTTTGCGGGCATCGTTCAGCGAAATATCCTGCGGGGTTGTCACGATTAGTGCTCCTGAAATATCTAGCTTTTGTGCGGTGGTAAGTTGTATGTCGCTGGTACCCGGTGGAAAGTCAACGATCATATAATCAATTTTGCCCCATAAGGTTTCTTCAAAAAGTTGGGTCAGGGTTTTGGCGGCCATGGGACCGCGCCAAATCAATCCCTGGTTTGCCCCGGCAAAAAAACCCACAGAAAGCAGTTTTACCCCATACTTTTCGACCGGAATGATCATTTTCTCTCCTTTGACAAGCTCCACTTCCGGTTTGGCTTGCTCCAGTCCAAACATTCTTGGAATGGATGGGCCAAAGATGTCTGCATCCACAAGGGCAGTCCGGTAACCATCGCGAGCCAGGGAAACTGCCAGGTTAGCAGATATTGTTGATTTCCCCACGCCCCCTTTCCCGGATGCGATAACCACAACATGTTTTACCCCCTTCATGGGTATTTTTTCAAACAAGCCACTCATTGCAATACGTTATTTGTTTTTTAACATGTCAACGACCTCCTCAATACTCATGTCTGGTTCCTTCAGGATGATCATCTGGATTCCAAGGCTGTCGAGCAATGATTTTATTTTTATACCGAACTCTCCGGATACGATTTTTTTAACCCCATGTTCAGCCACCAATTTTACGGCGGCAGGGCCAACGCCTTCTCTGCCATCTTTGTGTGGGTTGGAGATCATTTCAATGTGACCGTCTTCAGTGTTGTAAATGGCAAAGGCGGTACAACGTCCAAAACGCTGGTCTAATTTACTGTCGGAACCATAGCCCGAGCTTGTTATTGCAACCTTCATATATCAATGTTTTTATGATGTTTTCTTTTGCGATGTGCCCTGCCGCAACCGCGAAATTCGTCAAATCCCTCCGGATCAGTTTCGCATGGGGCAATTGTATCTTTTCCGCAAAGTGCACAGTGTTTCAAATCAGACTGTTTGTCAGGGTGGTTAAAAAAACAACCACAGTATGTACAGACATACCAGTCGCTGTCAAAATAGACTTTGCCTCCTTCGATAATGATCTGTTTTCCTTCAACCAGGCCTTCGGCTATTTTTTGTCTGGCGCGGGCATAAATACGTGTCAGTGTTGGCCGGGATACATCCATTTGAATAGAAGCCTGATGATGGTTCATTCCCTCATAGTCGCACAAACGGAGGGCTTCATATTCTTCAAATTGAAGAAAAATAGTCTTTGGTTTCCCGGAAGGCAATTTGTTGCCATAAGGCTTCATGCCGGACACCAGCGGTGGATTGCTTACTTTTCGAGGGCGTAAATGTCTTGGAGACATAGAGTTTAATTTAATTCACTGCAAATATAGTGAACAATAGTTCAAAATAAAAATCAAAACAGTTATTTTTGCTAATTTTCAGGAAAATTTGTTCCAGGTAGATTTTTGTTATAAATTGCGGCTTTCAAGCCCGTGAAACGAATTGCGAACAATTGAATGAACTTATTTTGATGGATCTGCATCTGAGAGAGGTGTTTTCGCGTAAGGATCTGATGAACTTTATCCGGTTCCCGGATAAGCTCTATAAAGGTTGCAGCTACTATGTTCCGGCAATCCACAAAAACCATTTTGCTGCGCTTTCAAAAGACCGCAATCCTGCTTTCTCGCATTCCAGGGCACGCTATTGGATGGTTTATTCCGGTAGCAGGGCTGTTGGACGCATTGCCGGAATAATCAACCACCGGTATAACGAGGAACGTGGCACAAAATACATGCGTTTTGGCTGGCTTGACTTTACAGAAAATGAGGGGGTGCTCCATCTTTTGCTTGATGCCGTAGAATCATGGGCCAGGGAAGAGGGGATGGAATATATACACGGGCCATTGGGTTTTACTTCCTTTGATCCTTCCGGGGTACTGGTGGAGGGTTTTGATGAGTTGCCCACTACATGGGGGCGGTACAATTACCCTTATTATGACCCGATGCTTAAGAAAGCCGGGTATGCAAAGGATGTGGACTGGGTGGAGCAAAATATAAAAGTGCCCGGTGAAAAACCCCTGCGTGAGTTCAAAATAGCCCAAATGGTCCAGAAGCGCTATTCACTGCGCAATGCCGAGTTTAAGAATAAACAGGATGTCATAGGACTGAGTCAGCGGGCATTTGAATTGATCAACATTGCTTACCGGGGAATTTACGGTTTTTCAACCCTGAGCAGGGAGCAGGTTGATTACCTGGTTAAAGATTTTGTACCTCTGCTTCAAACAGACTGTGTGTCTATTGTGCTAAACAACGAGGATGAAGTTGTGGCCTTCGGGCTGGTGCTTCCTTCGTTGTCAAAGGCACTGCAAAAAGCAAAGGGGAGGTTGTTTCCCTTTGGATTGCTGCATATATACCGGGCGCTTCGATACAACGATACTGTTGATATGCTTTTGATTGGCGTGCTTCCGGAGTACCAGAATAAGGGGGCGTTTGCACTGGTTTTTGAAAAGATTATCGGCACTTTGTATAAAAGGGGCATTAAGGAAGTGGAAACCACCCGGGAACTGGAAGACAACCAAAAGATAAAGCAACTATGGGAAGGTTACGATCTGCGGCAACATAAGCGTGCCCGGGCTTATATCAAGTCCCTATAGGCTGCTGTTCTATGGTTCGCATTCCAAACCGGAACCTTCTTCCGGGAAAGTCAGTCAATCCATTCCATGAGTTTTTTACAAAGAAAACTGGCTGCAATCATCGACAGTTTTTTTTGCGGCAGGCTTGCCTGCACATAGTTTACCACCGGCAACACCCATTCAAGCAGGGCAATGGTATAGGGAATTGGATCGGGGTTGTTTCCGGCACTTGCAAAGGCATATTGGCGCATTAGTCTTGTAAGCCGCACATTCCGTTTGAATGCTTCATTGCGGATACCATGTCCTTCAGGGCATTGATCGAGCCGGTCAGTATTGTATATCTCCCTCATCAGTTCAACCATGTTTAAAAAGTCATCTGTTGTCTCCAGGGGTGAGAATTCCAGCATGAAAACCGCCTCCAGCCGGGCAAAGTCAGAAACCACAGCACGGGGACGGGTTTCAGAAAAGTCAATCAGGTACACATTCATTTGTTCGTCGAGCAGGATATTCTGCATATTTAAATCGCCGTGACAAATCGATTCAGGATATTCCATGGAAAATCCGTAATGGGAAGGGAATTTGTGCTTTAAATACCAGTATGGATTGATCATTTCTTCTTTTGTTTCTTCCGGAATGATCGTCTGGTCATCGGATGATATCCCAAGCAGGTTGAATGCTTTATCAAATATATCCGGGAAAAAAGTTTTTGACGGATCATGATCCCGGAAGGGAAATATGTTCTGTATGACGGTTTGCCCATACCATGGATTCAAAATCTTCAAAAATATCTTATTGAACAATGGTTCCAGTTTTTCTGCAGGCCATTCCAGGAAATAATGCGTTAGCCATTTCAGCTTGCTTTGCTCTCCGCCAATGCCGACAAAATTATAGCGAAGGGCCCCGGCATTGCCAAAGAACTCCGTCCCCAGAATCATGGCGCTGTTGTTGAGAATATAAGGCATGGCATACTCCCGGCAGCGATCTGCTTCTCGTTGGATTATCTGGCGGTCTGCAAGTTTAAGCACGGTTGGCCTGAGCTTTCTGCCATTGTGATCGTATGAGGTGACCTGGTATGTTTTTGCAGAAAACCCTCCTTGCAATTGTTTCAACACAAGCTTTGATGAATCCTGGTAAAGCCTTCGTGTAAGAAAAGCGTTGTGGGGTGTGGAGAAAAAATCCTCGTGTGCTTCGATCTGAATGCGCTTTGTGGCGGCGTTTTCGGTTTTCTTTGCAAAGAATAACCACACAATGGGCCGGGTTAGATTGGCATGTTTGTCCGGAGTGGAAAAGTCCCTTATGTTGTCCAATCGAATGTTTTCTTGCAGAAATTTTTCAAGTGAAGGAAAGGCCGGTTGTTTATTCAACTTGTCCAGCTTAAACAAGCCTCCCGTAAAAACAGGCTGATCTTTATGTGCAGCCTCATCCATACATGAAAAAAAGCCTGACCCCGGGCATGGTGCGGAGTTGGCTTCAGAGATCAGGCCTGTATATAATGAAGGGTTTTCCGGATGCCGGTCAACAAGCACGTAGCCGATCAAGGCAACGCCGGGCAGGATTTTTCCGGATGCCACCCGGATGGCAGAGATCATTTCATTAAAATCAATTTGTTCAAAATTCTTTAGTTGCAACACCGCATTGGGCTCTTTGTTAAAAGAGATCGCTTCCTTTACCCAAATACCTGCCCTGAGGGGCTCCATGCTGATCCGGAAATCGGGTGCCGAGGCCCGATGATGCGGAACAAATCCTGCACATGTCCCAGTCGTAAAAAACAGTCCCGAAGCGGGAGGGGCTTCTGCCATTATTTCGGCCGCCATCCCCGTTCCTGCGGAAAAACCCAGTTCATCATAGCCTGCTATGCCCTGGTCTTGCCAATAATATGCCGGCTGCTCCTTTTCTGCTGCGATAT
>SL_3KL_010_SEDDRAFT_10003009_pt1 | contig 15345 bp, 11 predicted proteins | sample SodLakKL_010_SED_2_FD_10381 | JGI IMG/M metagenome (IMG submission 10381)
GGGGATCCCGCCCCGGACGCCGTCGGAGCCCCCCCGGCGCTGTCGCCTCTCGGGGCTCGAGCCCCTGAACATCAGCCCGGAACTCCTCTTCGTGAATGTAGGGGAGCGGACCAACGTCACCGGGTCCCGGCGTTTCCGGTCCCTCATCCAGGAGGACCGCTACGAGGACGCCCTGGAGGTGGCTCTCCATCAGGTGCAGGGCGGGGCCCAGATCCTGGACGTGAACATGGACGAGGGCCTCCTGGACTCGGAGGCGGCCATGGTCCGCTTCCTGAACCTCATCGCCGCCGAACCGGAGATCGCCCGGGTACCGGTGATGGTGGACTCCTCCCGGTGGGAGGTGCTGGAGGCAGGGCTCAAGCGCATCCAGGGGAAGGGGGTGGTGAACTCCATCTCCCTGAAGGATGGCGAGGACCTCTTCCGGGAGCGGGCCCGGATCGTCCGTCGCTACGGAGCGGCGGTGGTGGTCATGGCCTTCGACGAGGAGGGACAGGCGGATACCACGGAGCGGAAGGTGGAGATCTGCGCCCGGGCCTACCGCATCCTCACCCAGGAGGTGGGGTTCCCCCCCGAGGACATCATCTTCGACGCCAACATCTTCGCCATCGCCACCGGGATCCCGGAGCACGACGGCTACGGGATCGCCTTCCTCGAGGCGGTCCGCCGGATCAAGGCGGAGCTTCCCCACGCCCTCACCAGCGGGGGGGTGTCCAACCTCTCCTTCTCCTTCCGGGGAAGTCCCGAGGTCCGGGAGGCTCTCCACGCCGTGTTCCTCTACCACGCCATCCAGGCGGGGCTGGACATGGGGATCGTCAACGCCGGGGCCCTTCCACTCCTGGATGACCTCCCCGCCGAGCTCCGGGAGGCCTGCGAGGACGTCCTCTTCCAGCGTCGCCCCGACGCCACCGAACGGATGACCGCGCTGGCGGAAGCCCGCCGGGGGGCGGAGACCCGGCGGGAGGAGGATCGCTCCTGGCGGGAGGCGGAGCCCCGGGAGCGGCTGGTCCACGCCCTCGTCCACGGGATCGACGAGTTCGTGGACGTGGACGTGGAGGCGGTCCGCCTGGACTCGGAGCGTGCCATCCGGGTCATCGAGGGACCCCTCATGGACGGGATGAACCGGGTGGGCGACCTCTTCGGCGCCGGGAAGATGTTCCTGCCCCAGGTGGTGAAGAGCGCCCGGGTCATGAAGAAGGCGGTGGCCTGGCTCATCCCCCACATCGAGAAGGAGACGGAGGCGGACCGGGTGGCCTTGGAGCTGGAGGCGCAGGCGGCGGCGGAGCGGGGGGAGGCCCCGGACGAGGCGTCGGCGGATTCGGCTTCCCGTCCGGAGACCGGTTCGGGGAAGGGCACCCTCCTCCTGGCCACCGTGAAGGGAGACGTCCACGACATCGGGAAGAACATCGTGGGGGTGGTCCTCCAGTGTAATGGATACAAGGTGGTGGACCTGGGGGTCATGGTCCCCGCCGATCGGATCCTGGCCGCGGCCCGGGAGCACGAGGTGGATGTCATCGGTCTTTCCGGGCTCATCACCCCCTCCCTGGACGAGATGGTCCATGTGGCCGCCGAGCTGGAGCGGGAGGGATTCCATCTCCCCCTCCTCATCGGGGGCGCCACCACCTCGCGGATGCATACGGCGGTGAAGATCGAGGAGCGCTACTCGGGTCCGGTGGTCCATGTGGATGATGCCTCCCGGGCGGTGGGGGTGATGAGTCGCCTCCTGAACCGGGAGGAGGCCCCGGCCTTCCTGGCCCGTGTCCGGGAGGAGTACGCCGGTCTCCGGGAGCGCCACGCCGGTCGGGCCGAACGCACGCCTCTCCTCTCCCTGGAGGAGGCCCGGGCCAATCCCTTTCCGGTGGAGTGGGGCCGTCAGGCCCCGGTGGCGCCGGCGCGCCCCGGCCTCCACGTCTTCGAAGACGAGCCCCTGGACCCGCTTCGGGACTACATCGACTGGGGCCCCTTCTTCCAGGCCTGGGAGCTGAAGGGGACCTTCCCGGAGATCCTCTCCGACCCGGAGGTGGGAGAGGTGGCTCGTCGCCTCCTGGCCGACGCGGAGGAGCTCCTGGAGGAGATCATCCATACCCGGGCGCTTCGGGCCCGGGGCGTGGTGGGGCTCTTCCCTGCCCATGCGGTGGGGGATGACGTGGAACTCTATGCAGACGAGAGCCGGACCCGGGTGGAGGGGCGGATCCACACCCTCCGGCAGCAGTTCCAGAAGACGGGGCGACCCAACATGGCGCTGGCGGACTTCGTGGCCCCCCGGGAGTCGGGGGTGGAGGATTGGGCCGGGGCCTTCATCGTCACCACGGGGATCGGCCTGGAGGAGCTCACGTCCCGCTTCAACGCGGACCACGATGACTACCGGGCCATCCTGGCCCAGTCGCTGGCGGACCGACTGGCGGAGGCCTATGCCGAGCGGATGCACGAGCGGGTTCGCAGGGAACTCTGGGGGTACGCCCCCGACGAGCACCTGGCCAACGAGGACCGGATCCGGGAGCGGTACGCCGGGATCCGCCCCGCCCCGGGGTATCCCGCCTGTCCGGATCACACCGGGAAGCGGACCCTCATGGCACTCCTGGACGGGGAGCGGACGGCCCAGGTCCACCTCACCGAGAGCTGCGCCATGCTCCCCACGGCGTCGGTGAGCGGATGGTACTTCGCCCACCCGGAGAGCTTCTACTTCGGTGTGGGGCGGGTGGGGCAGGATCAGGTGGCGGACTACGCCGCCCGAACGGGGCAGACCCAGGAGGAAGCGGAGCGCTGGCTCCGTCCCAGCCTCGGCTACGAGCCTGCGGAGGCCCGGCGATGAGAGCCCCCGGGGGAACGCCCCCGCCGGGAACGCCCCCGCCGCCCTCGGCGCCCTCGACGCCCCGGACCTCCGCCGCCTCCCCCTCTCTGGGGGATCTCCTTGCCGACGGCGCCGTCCATCTCATGGACGGCGCCATGGGGACGCTCCTCTACGACCGGGGATTCTTCCTCAACGTCTGCTACGATGAACTCAGCCTCACCGAACCGGCGCTGGTGGAGGCGATCCACCGGGAGTACGTGGAGGCCGGCGCCCGGATCCTGGAGACCAACACCTTCGGTGCGAACCCGGTGAAGCTCTCCAGCTTCGGCCTGGAGGATCGGACCGAGGCCATCAATCGCGCGGCGGTTGAGCGGGCCCGGGCCGGTGCCCGGGCAGCCGGCGTCCCCGGGGTCCTGGTGCTGGGAGCCGTGGGTCCCCTGGGAATCCGCATCGAGCCATGGGGGCCCACCGCCGAGGCGGAAGCCGAGGCCCTCTTCGGCCGCCAGGTGGACGGGCTGCTGGAAGGGGGGGTGGACGGGTTCCTCCTGGAGACATTCCAGGACCCCGGGGAGCTCCGCCAGGCCTTGCGGGCGGTGAAGGCCCGGTCCTCCCTCCCGGTGATGGCCCAGGTCACCATCGACGAGGGAGGGCGGACGGCCTATGGGACCGACGTGGAGGCGGTGGCCCGGAAGCTGGAGGAATGGGGCGCCGACGCCGTGGGGGTGAACTGCTCCGTGGGGCCCGCCGAGATCCTGGAGGCGGTGGAGCGAATGGCGGAGGTGACCCGCCTTCCCCTCCTGGCCCAGCCCAACGCCGGGTTCCCCCGGACCGTGGGGGACCGGAAGATGTACCTGGCCAGTCCGGAGTACATGGCCCGGTATGCACGGCGCATGGTGGAGGCGGGGGTCCGTTTCGTCGGCGGATGCTGCGGCACCACCCCGGAGCACATCCGGAAGATGGCCGAGGCGCTGGCCGAGGTGGGGCCGGGGCTCCGAATGGCCTCCCAGGGAGGGCTGGGGCCGGTCACCGGAGCGACGATGGAGGGGGCGCCGGCGCCGGAGGCGGGGGCGAAGGAGGGGGCAAAGGGCAGGACCGGCGTCGGTGGGGAAGGCGCCCTCCTCCAGGGTCCAGCCCAGGGCTCGGCTTCCCCTGTCCCTTCCGAGATGCAGGAGCCCATCCCCCTCCGGGAGCGTTCTCCCCTGGGGCGGAAGCTGGCGGAGGGGACCTTCGTGACCTCCCTGGAGCTGGTTCCCCCCCGAGGGTGGAACGCCGCCGGACTCCTGGCGGAAGCCCGGGAGGCGCGCATGGCCGGGGTGGACCTGGTGACCCTCCCGGACGTGCCCCGGGGGCTTTCCCGGATGGCCGCCCTCCCGGCGGCCCTCCTCGTCACCCGGGAGACGGGGATGGAGGTCCTGGCCCACTATACCTGCCGGGACCGGAACATGCTGGGGATGATCTCGGACCTCCTGGGGGCGGCGGCGTCGGGTCTCCGGAACGTCCTGGTGGTGAGCGGCGACCTCTCCCCCATGGGTCCCTATCCGGACCACACCACCATCTTCGACATCGACTCCATCGGTCTCACCAACGTCCTGGCTCGCCTCAACCGGGGGAGAGACCCCGGGGGGCATGCCATGGACCCGCCCACCCGGTTCGTCGTGGGAGTGGTTCTGAACCAGGGAGCCGCCGACCGGGAACGGGAACAGAACCGCTTCCACTGGAAGGTGGAGGCCGGGGCCGAGTTCGCCGTCACCCAGCCCATCTTCGACCCGACCGCCCTTCTCTCCTTCCTGGACGAAGCGGCGGAACGCACCCCGTCAGTGGGGAATCTCCCCATCCTGGCCGGGCTCTGGCCCCTCTCCTCCCTGAGGAACGCCGAGTTCCTGGCCAATGAGGTCCCGGGTGTGTCCCTTCCTCCTGCGGCGCTGGAGCGAATGCGGGAGGCGGAAGCCTCCGGCGGACCGGAGGGGGCGGCCTCGGAAGGGGTCCGGATCGCCGTGGAGGCCCTGGAAGCCGTCCTCCCACGGGTCCGGGGCGTGCATGTGAGCGCCCCCCGGGGACGTGTGGACCTGGCCCTCCGGGTCATCGAGGAAGCCCGGGCCCTCCTCCGGACCGCTCCTTCCGGATGAATCCCGGACCTTCCCAGACCGATCGGTTCCTTCAGGCGCTCCGCTCCCCGGGGGCCATACGGGCGGTGGAACTCCGTCCTCCCCCGGCGGCGTTGGGGATGGGCGCGTCGGTGGAGGCTTGGATCGACCTCCGGCATTCGGTTCGGCGGCTCCTCCGGGAGGATCGATTCGTCCTCTTCACCGATGACGCGGTGGGGACGCGGGAGGAGGAGAGCCTCCGGCACCTGGTGGACAACCTGGGGCCGGGCGCCGACCTGTCGGGGGTGGTGCCCTTCCTGACGCTCCGCCATTCCCTGGACTACTGCACCTACTTCGCCCGGCGCACCCGGGGACACGGGATGGGGGGACTGACGGTGACGGGAGGGGATGAGGCGGCCGGGACGTCCCGGTGCCTCCCCCGTTCCCGGGACCTCCGGGCGCGGATCCGGGAGGGTACGCCGGGGCTTCCCCTGGGGGTCTGGACCAATCCTCTGGCGGATCCCGACACCCAGGTGGGATATCTAATGGATGACGGGGTCGCAGCGGACTACTTCCTCACCCAGGTGGTTTCCCACCATCACCTTCCGGCGGTGGACCGCTTCCTGGAGGCGGCGGGGGGGGCTGGCGTGACCATGCCGGGCCTCTTCGGGGTCTTCTACTACCGGAGCGCCAACCCACGGACCCTGGAGCGACTGGGGGAATTCCTCCCGGTCCCCGCGGCAGAACTCACCCGGGAGTTTTCCGCCGGGGCCAGCCCCGAGGAAGTGTGCGCCCGGACCCTCCGGGCCCTTCGCGAGCGGGGGGTGGAGAAGGTGTACATCTGCAACCTGGATCTCCGGAGCGCTCCCGGGACCCTGAGCCGGATCGAGACGCTGGTCTGACGGCCCCCGAAGGCCATCGAAGAAGCAGAGGGGCCGCCGTTGGGAGCGCCGGACCGCCGCTTTGCGGCGGTCCGCTCCCAATAGTGGGCGCTACCCCTCGATTGGTGGGCAGTACCCGCCGATCCGTGGGCGGTACCCCCAAAACCGGGCCTCTCGAGCGCAGGGAAGCTCCGGGTTCGCGGTTGTGGGCGTTATTCCCACCTAACCCGACGCTGGGGGGTGGGAGCCGCCACCGAGTACTGGGTTTTGGGCGTTATAGTGCCCAAAACCCAACCGTCGGGTCGGAGCCGCCATCGAGTACTCACTTTTTGGCGCGATTCGCACCCAGGCGGACGTACCGGACACGGACGCAAAGGATCAATCCTGTCCGGAGGTCAATCCTGTGCGGGGATCAATCCTGTGCGGGGATCAATCCTGTCCGGGGATCCGTCCAGTCGAGGGGCAGGGACCCGCCAGCATTCTCGACGCTGCAATTCGGCAGGGGCGCATTCGAGGCGATCCCCGATGTTCGATGTCCTCCGCAACCACCAACGTCCCGACCGCGCGGCTGAAGGACGGGAGGGATCGGCCTCTGGCCGACATGGGTTGCGCCCTGGGATCTTCGTTGGGCCGCTTCACCGATGCGATGGCATCGCTTCCAGCGACCCGCCTCGACGTGGATGCCCACTCGCCCCACCCCTGGGTCGCACCCGACCCCGAACCCACCCCCCACCCCCCGACCCTCAGTTCGTGGTCTGGGGTTCCAGGAGGGCCGTGAGGCGCCGCCCTTCGATGTTCTTGGAGAGGGCCTCGACCTTGGCCAGATCCCGGGTGGCATCCATCATCCGTTCCAGGGTCTCCACCCCCACCTCGGGGCGGCGGAGTTCCCGGCCACGGAACCGAAGGACCAGCCGAACCGCGTTGCCTTCGTTCAGGAAGCGCCGCGCCCGCTTCAGCTTCACCTCGAAGTCGTGGTCGTCGGTCCGGGGGCGGAGCTGCACCTCCTTGACCTCCATGGTGTGTTGCTTCTTCCGGGCCTCCCGGGCCTTCTTCTGCTCCTCGTACTGGTGCCGTCCCCAGTCCATGATCTTGACCACCGGGGGTCGGGCCTGGGCCGCTACCTCCACCAGGTCCAATTCGGCCTCGGCAGCTCGGCTCTTCGCATCCTCGAGGGAGACGATGCCTACCTGCTCGCCATCGGCGTCGATGAGTCGAACGGGGCTGATGCGGATGTCGTCGTTTACTCTCGTCCTGGAAATCAGGGGCCTCCTTGTTCAGGGAATTCGGGGGTGATGCGCGGCCCCGGCGCCCGCCCTCAGGAGCGGGAAGCGAAGCATCGCACCCTTCATCCTACGCCTGAGTCCATGAGAAGTCACATATTTCCCGATGAGGGGAACGCGGGCGGAGGCCCGTTCCAGCCAACGAGCCAGGGAGCCAGCGTGACCGATCAGGTGGATGGGAGTGAAGCCATGGCGGGGGAGGGGTCGGGAGAATCCATGGACCTGGTGGTGGTGGGTGCCGGCGCCGCCGGACTCATGGCGGCCATTGCCGCAGGAGAGGCGACCCCGCCGGGGACCCGCATTCTTCTCCTGGAGCGAAGCCGGGACGGAGGGCGGAAGATCCTCATCAGCGGGGGCGGGCGATGCAACGTCCTTCCCTCTCGCCTGGATCCCCGCTGGTACTTCACCGATTCCTCTCCCCATACCCTGAAGAAGCTCCTCCTCGCCTGGCCGCTGGCCGCCCAGCGGCGCTTCTTCGAGGGCGACCTGGGGATCCCCCTCAAGCTGGAGGAAGAGACGGGGAAGCTCTTCCCCGTCTCGGACCGGGCCCGGGACGTTCGGGACGCCCTGGTGGACCGGGCCTTGAGAGCCGGCGTCCGGGTCCTCTTCGAGACCTCGCTGTTGGGCCTGGCTCAACAGGAGGACGGAAGCTGGCGGGTCTCGTTGGAGGGGGGCGGTGGGTTCCGTTCCCGGGTGGTCCTCCTGGCCACAGGGGGACTCTCGGTCCCCGCCACCGGAAGTGATGGAACCGGGCTCCGCCTCCTGGAGGGGTTGGGCCACACGCTCCACCCCCTCTATCCGGCCCTCACTCCCCTCCTGGCCGACCCGCCGGTCCACCGGGAGCTTGCGGGCGTCTCCCTGGACCTGACCCTTGCGGCCCCTGGAGAACCGGCGAAGCCCGAAGCCCGTGGAGGCTTCCTCTTCACCCATCGAGGCTACTCGGGACCCACGGTGCTGGATCTCTCCCACTTCGCGGTGCGCTCCCGGGGAACCGAGCATCCCGTGGAGCTCCTCGTTCGCTGGACCAATGACACGGAGGAGGTCTGGGATCAGCGGCTCCAGGAGGCGGCCCGGGTCCGGGGGGGGAGCACCATGGCGGCCATTCTGAGGGAGCGGCTCCCCCAGCGCCTGGCGGACCGGCTCCTGGAGGAGGCGGAGGTTCCGGTGGACCGATCGCCGGCCCGCCTCTCCCGGGAGGAGCGTCGTCGACTGGCCGCGGCGCTGGGTGCCTATCCCCTTCCCTGGACCGGGGACGAAGGGTACAAGAAGGCCGAGGTGACCGGGGGGGGCGTCTCCCTGGCCGAGGTGGAGCCGCGCACCCTGGAGAGCCGGTTGTGCCCCGGGCTCTTTCTCTGCGGAGAACTCCTGGATGCGTTCGGCCCGATTGGCGGATTCAACTTCGCCTGGGCCTGGGCCACGGGCCGGACGGCGGGGCTGGGGGCCGCGGCCCGTTTGGCGGAGATGGGGGTCGGGGCGCCGGGTTAGGCATGGCCATGAGCCGGACCCGGATGCCGCCATTCCGGCTGGAGAAGATCTCTTCCAGGTCCAGGCGCAGTTCCCGCTCCAGAACGGGATCGGCCGTGAAGAGGGCCAGCCGCCGACCTGCCCATTCCTGACCCATCCGCCGTCCCAGCGCCCGGTAGAGGGGGCGGAGGGCCTTTCGTTCCCCCAGGCGGGCGCCATAGGGGGGGTTCGTCACCACCCAGCCTCCCGGACCTGGGTCCGAAGCCCGGGAGAGAGGTGCCTGCTCCACCTGCAGGTGCTCCAGCACGCCGGCCCGCTCCGCGTTCCGGCGAAGAGCGTCCAGGGCTCCGGCGTCCCGGTCTGAGGCCAGGATGGGGGCTGGCGGCGCCGGAAGGATCCGCCCGCGGGCCTGTGCAGCGGCGGAGTGGTAGGAATCCGCCGGAAATCCAGGCCACTCCAGGAACGCAAAGGGGCGGGGGGCCCGGNCCGCCGTGGCCAGGGCGGGGGGGATGTTCATGGCCCGGAGGGCCGCCTCGATGGCGATGGTCCCGGCACCGGCGAAGGGATCCAGGAGGGGGATGGTGGGTGACCATCCCAGGGCCAGGAGGGCACCGGCGGCCAGGGTCTCCCGAAGGGGCGCCGCCCCTGGATCCAGGCGATACCCCCTCTGGTGGAGGTGTCCCCCCGTGGCGTCCACCGACACGGTGACCTCATCCCGGAAGATCCTTACCACGACGGTGCTGGGGAGGGCTTCAGGGCCGGGGTCCGAGGCGGAGCCCTGGGCATCCAACCCGGTGTCGGAGTCATGGAGGGAAAAGCCCCTGGCGGCCAGCACCCGCTGGAGCCTCTCCTCCGCAGCCCCCTCATGATAGATTCGGGACCGTCCCGCTGAGATTCGGAATCGAACGGACCGGTGGGAGGGAAGAAGGTCCTCCCACGGGAGTTGGCCGCCCTTCCGTTCCAGTTCCCCCAGGGCTCGGGCCCGAAAGCTTCCCACCCGGACCAGGAGCCGGCTGGCCGTGCGGAGATGGAGGTGTCCCTGGATGAGATGGTCCCATCCTCCCGTCCATTCGAATCCTCCCTCCTCGACCCGGGCCGGGATTCCGAGGTTCGCCAGCTCCATCCCCAGGGTCGGCTCCAGCCCAGGCGGGGATACGGCGAAGATCCGGCGGGAGAAGACGGCCATGGGATTCGGGGGTGAGGGGAGGGGGGCGGCGTTGGCAGTGGGGCGGGAACGCCCGACATTCCGGGGAGGGCTCGAGGAGAGCTCGGCCCCGATCTCGAGGGCGATTCGGGGACCCGGCCGCATCGGCGCTCCATTCACAGTATAGGTCACAGTATAGGGGCTTGGATCCCTAAGGGGACGGTGGCGGGCGAGAACGAGGAGGGTAAATGGGGAAGGGAGGCCGGGAACGGGAGTCGGATGGCGGGATGGACCGGGGGAGGATGGAGGCCCCCGACTCCGATCCTCCGAGGCTCCGGGAATTCATGGAACGGTCCGCCGGTCGCCTCCTGATGGAAGCGATCCTGGGTGGATCGGCGGGGGCCCTCCTCGCAGGGGCGCTGGGGGAGGAGGCCGTCCGGGGGGCGTTCATGTTGGGTGGCGCCCTGGCTGCCCCCCTGGCCCTAATGCTCACGCCGGTCCGGGGGGCGCCCGCCTATCGGGGGGTCCGCTATGGGCTTGCCCTTTCCGTCCTGCTAACCCTCGCCGTCTCCCTCACCGGGCCGGGTCGGGAGCGTCCGGTGGATGAGCTCATCCTCTTCGCATTCCTCTTCTTCGCTCTGGGGGCCGTGGGACATGGGGTCATGGCGGCGACGGTGGATCGGAGGTCGGACGACGAAGGGGGGTAGCCACGAAAGCCTTCCCGAAAGACCTTCCGAAGACCGTGCACTTCCTGCGCCCTGCCCGGGTACATGATTCACTGCATGGACAGCCCCGGCTCCGGACCTTAGACTGAAAGTCATTGAAGGTCGATCCCGGAACCGGCGTGGCCACGCCGCTCCTCTGGGACCCGGAGCAGGATGGAGGCTCTATGCGACGTCGCAGTTTCCTCTTCGCACTTCCGCTGATTGCGTTGTTCGCCCTCATGGGGTGCGAGAGCAGCACGGACATCCAGGACATCAGTGCCACGGGCAGCTGGGACGGGGTGGGTCCCCTCCAGCAGGCATATTCGGGGCTTCGGCTGGAGCTCGAGCAGCAGCCGAACGGGAACGTATCGGGGCAGTGGTGGTTCGCAGGCGGTACCCGCTTCAGCGTGACCGGCACCAACAATGCCGGGAATCTGGAGTTGACGTTCTCCAACTTTCCCACCGGCACTGCCCAGTTCCAGGGGCAGTTCACCCATGACTTCCGGATGGAGGGCACCCTGAACGGCGCCAACCTCACCGGCGCTGCCGTCTTCCGCCGGACGAGCTTCTAGCTGGACGGACGGCGCCCTGGAAAGGGGGGCCGGATAACCGTGCTGTCCACTGGGAAATACCCCGCGGGGGTGAGGCCCTTTGGTGGCAGTTGGCCAAGACGGCCCCGAAGGGATTTCCTTCGGGGCCGTCGTCGTTGTACCATCCTCGTCAACGACCCTCTCCTTCCCTGCACCTCTGTGGCCTCATGACCATGGTCTCGTTGCTCCGATTCCCAGCCGCGCCTCCGTATCCCCCGGCGCCTTCTGGTCGTGCCCCGGGGACCTCGGGACCTGCCCCCTGGATTTCCTCCCCAAGGGCGCGGGGCCTTGTTCGCCTTCTCCTTTTGGCGGGGATGCTGGCGACCGTGGGGGTCGCGGTCCCCGCAACGGCTCAGGAAGTTCCCCTCCAGGGGCTCGATGACTTCATCGAAGCGGGAATGGCGGAGTGGGGAATCCCAGGGCTGGGGATCGCGGTGGTGAAGGACGATCAGGTGGTTCTGGCCCGGGGGTACGGAGTCCTCCACCGGGAGGAGTCCCGCACTGTGGATGAGCACACCCTGTTCGGGATTGCCTCCGTCTCCAAGGCGTTCACGGCGGCGGCAGTGGGGATGCTGGTGGACGAAGGGCGGCTCCATTGGGACGATCCGGTGGTGAGGCACCTCCCGGAGTTCCGACTCTACAACCCCTTCGTCTCGGAAACCGTCACCATCCGGGATCTCCTCAGCCACCGGGTGGGGGTGGGTCGGATGACGGGGAACCGGATCACCTGGCTCCCTCACCGGGACCGAAGTGATCTGGTCTACAGGATCCGTTACCTGGAGCCGGAGCAGAGCTTCCGGAACGGCTACGTCTACTCCAACGTCATGTATATGGTGGCGGGGGAGGTAGTGGCCGCCGTGAGCGGGATGAGTTGGGATGACTTCATCGCGGAACGGATCTTCCGCCCCCTGGGGATGACCCGGAGCAACACCTCGGTCACCGCCATCGCGGAGGGCGAGAACGCCGCCTGGCCGCATCAGGAGATCGGGGGTGAGGTGGTGCCCATCCCCCGTCGCAACTTCGATGCGGTGGGCGCTTCGGCCTCCATCAATACCTCGGTGTCCGAGATCATCCCCTGGATGCGACTTCACCTGGGCATGACCGGAGAGGTGGACGGGGTGCGACTCCTCTCTCCCGAGGTCATGCGGGAGATGCACCGGGCTCAGAATCGGATCCCGGACGGCGGCCCTCCCGGGGGACTGGTCTCCTATGGCCTGGGGTGGCAGCTCTCCTCCTTCGAGGGCCGGCGCGTCTCCCAACACGGTGGAGCCACCGACGGGATGAATACCATGCTCCTTCTGGTGCCTGAGGAGAACCTGGGCGTCATCGTCACCACCAACACCTTCAACAACTTCATGTCGGCGCTGGGCAACCGGGTGCTGGACCGGTACCTGGGGATTCCGGACCGCCCCTGGGACCGGATGATCCGGGACGGCTACGAGGCCCAGTTCGCCCGGGTGGCGGCAGGCCGGGATTCCATCCACGCCGCCCGGGTGGAAGGGACGAGTCCCTCCCTTCCGCTGGACGCCTACACCGGGCTCTTCCTGGATTCCCTCTACGCCGAGGCCGAGGTGGTTCTGGAGGACGGGGCCCTGGCTCTCCGCTTCTGGGAGGACGAAACCCAGTCCCTGGACCTGGAGCACTGGCATTTCGATACCTTCCGGGGGCACTGGAGGAATCCGGCCCAGCGGGAGAAGTTCGTCTGGTTCACCCGGGGAGAGGACGGTGGAATCGACGCCCTCCACGTGCGGTGGACCCTCCGCCCTGATCTTCTGCAGGTGGGGCTCTATCCCGCCTCCTACACCCGGACCGTGACCTTCCACCGGGCCGATCCCAGGTGACCTCCTGAGATCGTCCATGCCCTACCGGCTTCGGGTGCTTCGCAAGGGCGGGGAAGGTGCGAATGGCCCGCCCATCCTGCTTCTGCATGGATTCACCGGGTGCGCCGAGGCCTGGGGGGAGGGGGTCCTGGTGGGGCTGGCACGGGAGAGGAGGGTGCTGGCGGTGGACCTCCCGGGTCACGGGGAATCCCCTCGTTCCAACGACACGGCCCGCTACGGTTTCGAGGGGGTCCTGGCGGAGGTCCTGCAGGTCCTGGACCGGGAGGGCGTGGCATCGGCGGACTGGGTGGGGTATTCCATGGGCGGACGCCTTTCCCTGGGGGCGGCCGTCCTGCATCCAGACCGGGTGCGACGGTTGGTGCTGGAGAGCACCTCGCCCGGGCTGGCCACGCCGGAGGAGAGGAGCCGCCGCCGCCGCATGGACGAGGGTCTGGCCCGGAGGCTGGAGTCAGAGGGGATGGAGCGCTTCGTCGACGCCTGGATGGAGCAGCCCCTCTTCGCCTCGCAGGCTCGACTTCCCGGGACGGTCCTCAGGGATGCCCATCGACGCAGGCTGCGGAACGACCCCAACTCCCTGGCCGCATGCCTCCGGGGGATGGGGACGGGATCCCAGCCCTCCTTCTGGGATCGGCTCCCGGAGGTGAGGACGGAGACCCTTCTGCTCACCGGTGCCCTGGACCCGAAGTACGAAGAACTGGCCCGGCGGATGGCTTTGCGACTCCCGACGGTCCGACATCTCTCGGTGCCTGACGCCGGGCATGCAGTGCACCTGGAGGCGCCCAGAGCGTGGATGGAATCGGTCGTCCCCTTCCTTGCGGAGCCCTGACCTCGTCTCAGCGGCCCCTCTACTTCTTCAACGGCCTTCTAGGAGAGGTAGCGGTACATGAGGTCCAGGAGTTCCCCCTGCATGGCCTCGGCAGCATCTCCCCCCTCCTTCGCTGCTTCCGCCGCGCAATGCCGAAGGTGATTCCGCATCACCTCCCGGCTCACGCCCCGGAGGGCCTCCTGGATGGAAGCGATCTGGACCAGGATGTCGGGGCAGTAGCGCTCCTGCTCCACCATCCGTTGAATGCCGCGCACCTGCCCTTCGATTCGTCGAAGGCGTTTCAGGTTGCGGTCCTTGACCTCCGGTTCCACCTCGGTAGCGTGGTGGGGCCGGCCGCAACTCTCCTGTTCCTTCGATCCCCCATTCCGTGGCTCAGGTACCGCTTCGATGGAGGACATGGATCCGGGGGTCGGGAGGGGGCTGTCTGCTGGAAGGGGAGGGGGGCGATCCGGCGTCGACGGCGCCTCCCTCCAACATGGCTCTCACGCATGAGGTCGGTTTCCTTACAAGGGGTCGATACCCTGGCAGGGTATGCCCGTTCCGTGGACGACACGGATCTCCCGAGCCGTTTCAAGGTATTCCCAGACGGGACCAGAATCCGAGGACCTGGACCGCCTCCCTGGAGCCAGGTCCCGGCTCCGTGCCTTCCCCAATGGGCGGGGCGTCTTCCGACGGCCCTCCCCGCTCGTCCACCTCGGCTTCTCCCACTTGCCCATGACCGGATTCTTCCCCCTGGCCCTCACCCTTGCCATGATCTTTTCCGCAGGATCTGAGGGATCTTCCGGTGGGTCGCCTGGGCCCGATTCAGACGCTTGGGGGTTGGAGCAGGCAGATTCCCTCTTCCTGGCAGGACACCCGAAGGCCGCCCTGGAGCTCGTGGAGGGCATGTTGGCGGAGGATCCGCGCGACTATGAGGCCCTCTGGCGTGCAGCCTCCTTCGCCGTGGCCCTGGGTGTCATCTCGGAGGAGGATGGGAACGGGGGTTCCCCGGGCGACTGGTACGCCAAGGCAGAGGGTTTCGCTTCACGGGGGATGGAGCTCCGCCCCGACCGGCTGGAGGCCCGCTACTGGGAGGTGGCCACGCTGGGTCGCCAGGCCCTTTCCGCCGGCCCCGCTGAGGCATCGGAACTGGCGGACCGGATCCGGCGCGGGGCAATGGAAATCCTGGACCGGGACCCGAACCACCCCGGCGCGCACAATGCCCTGGGTCGGCTCTACTACGAAATCATGGCCCTCCCTGGGATGTCCCGCTTCCTGGGCCGGACCTTTGCAGGTGGAGAGGCGCTGGGCGAGGCCAGTTGGCCCCTCGCGGAAAACCACCTGCGGAGGGCGGTGGAACTGGGTCCGGATATGCCGCTCTACCGGCTGGACCTGGCCCGCTTCCTGGTGCGAAGAGGGGATCGGGCCGTGGCCCGGGAGGAGCTCCGCCGCTTGGTGGTCGAGGCCCGGGGCCGGCCGTCAGACCAGGCCTTCGCTGCAGAGGCTCGGAAGCTCCTCCGGGAGGCGGGTGGGTGAGGGAAGAGGAAGGGCGGCCTGTTCCAGCGCGCCCTCTCGAGCGGGGTGTGGGCCGAAAGGAGTTGGACCGGATCATCCGGCGGGCGGCGGAGCTCCAGTTTCACGCCTCTGACGGCCCGAGTGAGGTGCTCTCCGAGGCCGAGGTGGTCCGGATCGGCGAGGACGTGGGTCTGGACACGCGCCATATCCGAAGGGCGCTGGAGGAGGTGCGGGCCGATGCCCTGGCAC
>SL_3KL_010_SEDDRAFT_10003010_pt1 | contig 15344 bp, 15 predicted proteins | sample SodLakKL_010_SED_2_FD_10381 | JGI IMG/M metagenome (IMG submission 10381)
ACCTTTCACCTTTCACCTTTCACCTTTCACCTTTCACCTTTCACCTTTCACCTTTCACCTTTCACCTTTCACCTTTCACCTTTCACCTTTCACCTTTCACCGTTGTTTCTTCACTCCCGACTCGCCGCCAACAATTTCTCCACCAACCGATCAAGTTGCTCCCGCTCTTTCGTCGTCAGCACAGCCAGCAGATTTCTTTCGCATTCCAGGGCTGCCGGCGCGATCGCCTCATAAACCGCCTCGCCCTCCTGGCTCAAATGCAGGTGCTTGGCGCGCCGGTCGCTGCGATTGGCGCGGCGCTCCACGCGCCCGGCATCTTCCAACCGGCGCAAGGCCCGGCTGACGGCCACCTTGTCCATGGCTGATTTTCCAGCCACCTCGGTCGCAGAGATTCCCGGAAATCGGCCGAGAATCGCAATCACCCGCCACTCCGTTACGCCGAGGTCAAATCGCTGCTCATAGGTTCGGGCGATGCTGCGGCTGATCTGATTGGACAACAGCGATAAACGATAGGGCAGGAATTGTTCCAGTTCGAGCATGAATCGGGGCGTGGATGCTTGAATTTGGTTTCAAATGTAACTAATATTGCAGGGATCAGCAAGTCCCACTGCAAAACAGATTTCAGCCCGAGGAGATGGCCATGAGCGAACAACGTCCCAACCCGCTGGGCGTCCAGCAATTCGAATTCATCGAGTATGCAGCCCCGGATGCCGGCCTGCTGCATGAACTGTTCAAGAACCTCGGCTTTACCGCCGTGGCTCGACACAAGTCCCGGCCGGTCACCCTGTATCGCCAGGGCGGTATTGATTTCCTTGTCAATGAAATCCCGGATTCCTTTGCCAGCGACTTCACCGCGGCTCATGGCCCGGCCTGTACCGGTTTCGCCCTGCGCGTCAGTGACCCCCACCAGGCTCGAGAGGCCGCCCTGGCCAATGGTGGCAAGGCCGTAGCCCACAAGCCCGACACCCTGGCCATTGATGCTCCCTGCATATCCGGCATCGGCGGCAGCGTGCTGTACCTGACCGCTGGTCGCGAGGAACTGGAAAAAGAGTTCGAGTTCATCGACGGGGTGGACCGTCACCCGAAAGGGGTTGGACTGACTTTCATCGATCACCTCACCCACAATGTCCACAACGGAAACATGGCTCAGTGGGCGGAGTTCTACGAAAAGCTGTTCGGCTTTTTCGAGGTCAAGTACTTCGACATCAAGGGCCAGCAGACCGGCCTGCGCTCCAAGGCCATGACCGCCCCGAATGGCCGGATTTCCATCCCGATCAACGAATCGGAGGATCCTAAAAGCCAGATCAACGAGTACCTGGACGAATACCAGGGCGAGGGCGTCCAACACATTGCCCTGTACACCGAAAATATCTACGAATCGGTCGAAGCCCTGCATGCCAATGGCATTGACTTTCTGGACACACCGGATACGTATTTTGATGTCATTGACCAACGCATCCCCAATCACGGCGAAGATGTCGAGCGCATGCGCAAGAACAAGATCCTGATCGATGCAGACCGCAACGACCCGAGCAAGCAGCTGTTGCAGATCTTCACCCAGACCAACATTGGCCCGATCTTTTTCGAGATCATTCAGCGCAAGGGCAACGATGGTTTTGGCGAAGGCAACTTCCAGGCCCTGTTCGAGGCAATCGAGCGCGACCAGCAAAAACGCGGGGTGCTTTAGACGCAGCAACAACGGAGCTAGCCAAACATGAAGAAATGGATCACACACCCCAAGACTGAAGGCCGAACCAGTCGGCAGGCGCACTGCGACCTGCCCGAAGGCACCTATGAGCGTGAACTGGGCAAGGAAGGGTTCTTTGGCCCGGCCTCGCACATGTACCACACCCACATGCCCACCGGCTGGGTGGATTTCGAAGGGCCGTTGCAACCGCGCGCCTTCGACACCACGAAAATGAAAGGTCACGGCGGCTCACCCTGGGAAGCCACCGAGTTGATGCACAACGCCCATTGCCGTTTCCGTTGCTGGCACTCCGATGGACGCATGGATCACCTGGTGCGCAACGGTGATGGTGACGAACTGCTGTTCATCCACTCCGGCGCCGGCGACCTGTTCTGTGATTACGGCCACATGAGCTTCCGCGACGGCGATTACATCATGGTGCCGCGCGGCACCATGTGGCGGATCGAATCCGAGGCTCCGGTCGAGATGCTGCTGATCGAGGCGACCAATTCCAGCTACATGCTACCCGAGAAGGGGCTGGTCGGCCCGCATGCCATCTTCGACCCGGCCATGCTCGACACACCCGAGATCAACGACGCCTTCCGAGCCCAGCAAGGCGAGGATGAATGGAAGGTGGTCATCAAGCGTCGCAACCGCCTGTCGACCATGACCTACCCGTTCAATCCGCTTGATGCCGTCGGCTGGAAGGGTGATCTGATGCCGGTGAAAATCAACTGGCGCGACATCCGTCCGCTGATGAGCCACCGCTATCACCTGCCGCCGTCGGCCCACACCACCTTCGTGGCCCATCGCTTCGTGGTCTGCACCTTCGTGCCACGCCCGTTCGAAATGGCCGAGGATGCGTTGAAAGTGCCGTTCTTTCACAACAACGACGACTATGACGAGGTGCTGTTCTATCACGCCGGCAACTTCTTCTCACGCGACAACATCCACCCCGGCATGATCACCCTCCATCCCTGCGGCTTCACCCATGGGCCGCACCCGAAGGCCATGAAGAACGCCTTCAAGCCCAAGGCCGACGCCACCGAGGAAGTCGCCGTCATGCTCGACACCCGCGATGCGCTGGAAGTGACCGGCGAGGCGGAGAAGATTGAATTCGAGGAATACGTGAATAGTTGGAAAGGAGGGGAAAAGTAGGGATGAGGTTTAAGGTTTAAGGTTTAAGGAAAAGACGGGTTCCGGTTTCCGGGTTCCGGTTTCCGGACCCCCCTGAACCCTGAACCCTGAACCCTGAACCCTTGCTCCTTGATCCTTGAACCTTGATCCTTGAACCTTGATCCTCGTCCTTAACCCTTAAACCTTAACCCTTAAACCTGTCTTCAAATGAAACTAGCAACTCTCAAAAAAGGCGGCCGCGACGGCACCCTGATCGTCGTCAGCCGTGACCTCAAGCAGGCCGTGGAGGCCACTGGTATTGCCCCGACATTGCAAGCGGCGCTGGATCACTGGGATGCAGCTGCACCCCGTCTGTCGGCGTTGTTCGATGACCTGATGGACGGCAAGGCCGAGGGCAGCTTCGCGTTGAAGCTCGAAGCACTGGCTGCTCCATTGCCGCGCTGTTACCAGTTCGTTGACGGTTCGGCCTACCTGCCGCATGTGGAGCGGGTGCGCAAGGCGCGCGGCGCCGAAGTGCCCGAAAGCTTTTTCACCGATCCATTGATGTACCAGGCGGTTTCGGATGGCTTCATGGGGCCGCTTGATGACATCGCCATGGCCTCGACTGAATGGGGCATCGACTTTGAATCCGAGATCGGCGTGATCACTGATGATGTACCGATGGGCGCCAGCCCGCAAGAGTGTGCCGAGCACATCCAACTGGTCACCATCCTCAACGATGTCTCGTTGCGAAACCTGATCCCGGGCGAGCTGGCCAAAGGCTTCGGTTTCCTGCAGTCCAAGCCACGCTCGACGCTGGCCCCGGTGGTAGTCACCCCCGACGAGCTCGGCGATGCCTGGCAGAACGAAAAGCTTCACCTGCCGCTGATCACCCACTTGAACGGAAATTTGTTCGGTGAACCCGAAGCCGGCGAAGACATGCAGTTTTCCTTTGCCGAGCTGCTTGCCCATGCCGCCAAGTCTCGGCCTCTGGCCGCCGGCACCCTGCTCGGGTCCGGCACCATCGCCAATCAGGACACCGGCAAGGGCGCCTCCTGCCTGGCGGAAAAGCGCATGCTGGAAATCATCGCCAACGGCAAGCCCGAGACCCCTTTCATGAAGTTTGGCGATGAAGTCCGAATCGAGATGAAAAGCCGCGATGGTGAATCGATCTTCGGACCGATCGAGCAGAAGGTGGTGGAGTACCGGCGCTGACGCGCCGGACGGTTTCCGGTTGACGGGTTCCGGTTTCGGGAAAACCGGATCGGAGCCTCCCCGGAAACCGGAACCCGGAAACCGTTACGCTGAGCCTTCACGAGTCCAGCAAGGCTAGCCCAGACTAAAGAGTTCAACATGAGCAACAAACTGGTTCTTTACTCGTATTGGCGCTCCTCAGCCAGCTACCGGGTGCGCATGGCGCTGAACCTGAAGGGGCTGGACTACGAGCTCCGGCCGGTGCATCTGGTACGTGAAGGAGGCGAGCAGTTTGGCGCCGATTACACCCGCCTCAACCCCCAGCAACTGGTGCCGACGCTGGTTCATGGCCAGACGGTCATCACCCAGTCCATGGCCATGCTTGAATACCTGGAAGAGATTCATCCCGAACCGGCGTTGTTGCCGGCTGACCCGGCCGGCCGGGTCAGGGTCAGAGCCATTGCTCAGGCGATTGCCTGTGACATTCACCCGCTCAACAACCTGCGGGTTTTGAAACATCTGGTCACCCGACTGGGTCTGGCCGACGACCAGAAGCTGGAGTGGTACCGGCACTGGACCGAATCCGGATTGGCCGCGATCGAGCGCATGCTGGACGACGATAGGCGCACCGGAGAATTCTGCCACGGAGATACACCCACTTTCGCTGACTGTTGTCTGCTGCCACAGGTCTATAATGCCCACAGATTCAATTGCGACCTGACGGGACTGGACCGGATCAACCGTATCAGTGACAATCTGCTGGCGCTATCAAGCGTCGAGCGAGCCGTTCCGGAAAACCAGCCCGACGCTGATTGAATGATCCTGATCACTCCACTCCAGCCGAGCGGACGATTGAGCAAGTCACCATGAATCAAATTCGAATCACCCTGGGCATCCTCCTTGGACTGGCCGTGGCCGGCTGCGCCACCATCCCGCCGGATCCAGGCATGCTGGATGATGCGCGCGATGCCATCGCGCAGGCCGAAGACGCCGACGCTAGCGAATACGCCCCCCTGGAATTGCGCTTTGCCCGCGAACGCCTGGAAAAGGCCGAGCAAGCCCTGGTCGATGGCGATGGCGACGAGGTCCGCCGACTGGCCGATGAGGCGGAAATCGAGGCGCTGCTGGCCCTGGCCCGCACACAAGCAGCTCTGACCCGCGCCGACCTGACCCAGCGCCAGCGCGAGCTGGAACAGCTCAAGGCAGATCTGGTCGAAGCCTTCGGAGAAGAGGTGCTTGAGCGATGACACGAATTTTTCTGATGTCTCTGATCATCATCGGTCTGGCCGCATGCGCGGCCCAGCCCCGTGATGACAGTGCTCTGGACAACCTGCAGGCCGACCTGGCCGCCTTTCGGGACAACACCGACCTGTCCTCTCTGGTGCCACTGTCACTGGCCGAAGCCGAGCGGGCCGTGCGCCGTGCCGGCAGCGAAGGCTTGAGCGAGGCAGAACGTCGGCACCGTATTCACATGGCCGAAAAACGCATCGAGATTGCCCGGGCCGAAGCGCACCGTGAGCAGGCTCGCGAGCGCCGTGATGAGGTCGAGAGCCAGCGTACCCGGCTGCTGCTGCGCGCCAGCCGCCTGGAAGTCGAACAAGCCCGCCGCGAAGCCGAACAGGCCCACATGCTCTCGCGCGCCACCATGGAAGAAATCGAACGCACCCGACACCAGGCCATGACCGCCGAGGAACGTCGCGAGGAAGCCGCCCGGCAGGCCGACCAGGCACGCGAGGAAGCAGAAGCGGCCCGAAGACTTACAGAAGCCCAGGCCACCGAACTCGAGCTGGCCTGGCAGGAAGCTGAAATGGCGGTCGAGGCGGCCGAGTCCCTGCGTCGACGGCTGGAACTTCTTGAACTGCGCCAGACCGATCGCGGCGTCGTAGTCACCCTGGGCGACGTGTTGTTCGAGTTGGGCGAAACCGATCTTCAACCGGCCGCCAGGGACAACCTTCAGGATGTCGTCGATCTTTTGCAAACCGAACCGGACAAGCGCATCCGCATTGAAGGCCACACCGACTCGACCGGACCGGCCAGTGTCAATCTGAGAATCTCTCAGGAGCGAGCCGAGGCTGTCGAGCGTGAACTGGTGGCGATGGGCATAGGGGCCGATCGCATCCAGTCGGTGGGTATGGGCGAAGATTTTCCGATCGCCAGCAATGACGACCCCGAAGGCCGCAGCCGCAACCGTCGAGTGGATGTCATTCTGCTCGACGACTGAACGATTTTTGTCCCGGCCTATTGAAGTCATCGAAGGTTGGCGCTATAACTAATTCCATCATGCTGGATTTTCCGGGTGAACCACTGACCACAATCCGGGAAGCCGCAACAGGCGCCACTGCGCTGTCTGCCCGGCAGGGCCATGCGGCAACTCGTCCTCTCCGAACCCCCGATTCAACCGGGCCGTCAGAGTGCGGTTCGGTTTTTTATGCCGAGGCCGTTCCAAGCGGCCCGGCCGTCACACTGAGACCTGAAAAGCAAGGAGTCAGCCCATGTTCGAAAATCGCAAGGATCAAATGGAACGCCTGCTGAACGAGAACAAGGAATTCCGCGACCTCTACAGTCAACATCAACAATTGGAAAAGCGCGTCACAGCGGCTGAGAACGGCACGGCCCCCATGGATCAACTTGCCCTGACCCAGCTCAAGCGGGAAAAACTCAAGGCCAAGGACCAACTGGCCCGCATCATGGATCAGGCCCAGGCAGCCTGACAGAACCATTCCGGGTTCCGAGTTCCGGGATCAGCCAAATCCCGGAACCCGGAATTCGAATCCTGCATGGTTCGGCCCCGCCTCCGAAACCCGCATTTCTTGCCCCCTCGCTCTTGATCCGCTAAGGTGCCCGGCGGAATCTTCACAAAAATCAAATCATGTCCGTCTACGACAATGTTCTGGACCTGGTCGGAAATACCCCGATCGTCAAGGTCAATCACCTCGATACCGGCCCATGCGAGCTGTACCTGAAGCTGGAAAGTCAGAATCCCGGCGGCTCGATCAAGGATCGGATTGCGCTGAAAATGATCGAGGAAGCCGAACACCGCGGCGAACTCAAACCCGGGGCAACCATTGTCGAAGGAACGGCCGGCAACACCGGTCTGGGCCTGGCGCTGGTGGCTGCCCAGAAGGGCTATCGCCTGGTGCTGGTCATTCCGGACAAGATGAGTCGCGAGAAGATTTCCAATCTCAAGGCGATGGGCGCCGAGGTCGTGATCACCCGTTCCGATGTCGGCAAGGGCCATCCCGAGTATTACCAGGACCTGGCCGCCTCGATTGCCGAAAAGACCGAAAACAGCCTGTTCATCAACCAGTTCGCCAACCCGGACAACCCGCTGGCCCACGAAACCATGACCGGGCCGGAGATCTGGGAGCAGATGGGCGGAGAGCTGGATGCCATCGTCGTTGGGGTGGGTTCCAGCGGCACCATCACCGGCCTGTCCCGGTTCTTCGCTCGTCAGGCACCGGATCTGGAACTGGTTCTGGCCGACCCGGAAGGCTCCATCCTGGCCGACTACATTGCCACCGGCAAGGTCCGCGAGGATGCCGGTGGCTGGCTGGTCGAAGGCATCGGCGAGGACTTTCTGCCCTCCATCAGCGATTTCTCGCGGGTCCGGAAAGCCTACTGCATTTCCGACCGTGAAAGCTTCGAAACCGCTCGCGAACTGCTCGAGCGTGAGGGTTTGATGGGTGGTTCCTCCACCGGCACACTGGTGGCCAGCGCGCTGCGATACTGCCGCGAGCAGAGCGAGCCGAAAAAGGTCTTGTCACTGGTCTGCGATACCGGCAACCGCTACCTTTCCAAGGTCTACAACGATCACTGGATGCGTGACCACGGCTTGCTCGAAACCAGCAGCTTCGGCGATCTGCGTGATCTGATCGCCCGACCCGCGACCAGCCGGGACGCCATCACCGTCGGCCACCATGAATCCCTGGCCAATGCCTACAAGCGCATGATGCTTTATGACATCTCGCAGCTGCCGGTCATGGATGGCGAACGCATCGTCGGCATCGTTGACGAGTCCGACATTCTCATGGCCGTCTACAACGACGAATCGCGCTTTAGCGAACCGGTGGCCACGGCCATGGTGCGTGAACTTGAATCAGTCCAGTACAACGACTCGATCGATGACCTGCTGCCGATTTTCAACCGCGACCATGTCGCCATCGTCATGGATGGTGAGCAGTTTCTCGGCCTGATCACTCGCGTCGACCTGCTCAACTACCTGCGCCGGCGCGCCGAAGGTCGGTAGGTCGCCGTGACATCCGCAACCGAAGACCTCGAATCCATCGACGACGGGTCATTGGCGGGCCTCGATCAATTCAAGCCATTTCTCGTAACGCCGCTCCAGACCTGCATCCGGACGAGGTCTGATCAATCGCCAGGCCTGGTCCGGGAGCACATGCGCCGGATCCAGCATGCACCAGGCGCCCATCGCCGTCCCCTCCCCTTCGATCAGCACTTCGATCGGCAAATCCAGGCCATCGGCCAATCGCTGACGAAGAATTTCTGAACGACTCAACCCGCCGCTGAGCACGATGCGCCGTGGCGCCTCGACATGCTCGCTCATGGCCTCCAGATTGGCCCGCACCAGGAAAACAATGCTTTCGACAATCGCCAGCGCCTGGGCAGCCAAGCCCTCATCGCAATGCTCGCACGATGAAACAAAGGCCGGCTCGCCACCATCACACCACCAGGGTGAACCCAGACCGTCCAGGGTATTGATGAACAGCGGGGGTTGACCAACGCCTGCGCACAGTTCATCAATGTCGGTGGGGCAAAAGACGCCATCGCTGCGCTCAGCCAGCCAATTCAAGGCGGTGGCCACTCCATGAATCGAGCCTTCCAGCGCAAATCGCCCAGTCCCCTGCCGCGCCAACAGGCTGAGCTGAAAACAATCGACATCCAGGGCCCGATCCACCGGACGCAGCAAAAACCCGCCGGTCCCCAGGTTGACGTACAGACAATCGGGGTCGGGCTGGCCGGTCAGAAACGGCACGGCGTTCTGATCGCCCACCATCACCCGAACCGGTGGCTGACCGCTCACGGCCTCGAGCCGGCCAAACTCGAAAAGGGAAGGACAAACCGCTGGCAGTTGCTCAACCGCCAGGCCAAACAGCTTGAGCAATTCCGGGTCCCAATCCAAGCTTCGGCGTGACCATAGCAATGTGCGCTGGGCCAGGCTGTCATCAACCCGGTAGAACCGCTCCCGTGACAATCGGGCCAGCAGGAAGCTGCCGGCCGGCCCCAGTGTCAGTTGCTCTTGTTCGGCGGCCGTGCGGACCGAGGGCAGGTGATCGATCAGCCAGCGCAGCTTGGGCGCTCCGGCATAAGGCGACCAGCGCAGTCCGGCACGACCCCGAATCCATTCGGCCTGTTTCGGCGTCATTTGCATGGTTTCGGAGGTTCTACGGTCTCGCCATGACAGCATCGGGCCCAGCGCCCTTCCGGATTGCCGGTCCCAGGCAATGACGCTGCCGCGCTGGCAGGCCAGTGCAACCTGCGTGACCTGCCGACCCTCTGCCAGGAGCGCAGCGTCAATGCTTTCCAGCACTTGCTGAAAGCCCGCCACCACCGACTCCCCGTCCAGCTCGACTTGTAACCCACTCTGACGCGTCTCATTGACCACTTCGGCCCGGAGCAAGCAAGCGCCGTGACGGTCCACCACCAGACCATGGCAAGCCTGCCCCCCGAAATCCAGCAGCAGGCTCAAGCGTTCATCTTCGACAGTCCGGGATGGTGTCATGGGTCGACTATACCAGTGCAAGCCTGCCCCCCAATTGCTATCATGCCGCCTTTCCACTGGTTTCAAGACCGTCCCGCGAGCCTTCCAAGGTGTCGGTCCCAATGCGAGAGCGAAACATTGAGCACAAACCACACGACCGCTGACCAGCCGACCTCCCAACGCAACTGGTTCACCCGCTTTCTCGATACCGTGGAATGGCTGGGCAATCTGTTGCCCCACCCCGTGACCCTGTTCGCCATCCTGGCCGTGGGCATGATTTTCCTATCCGGGTTCATCGGCTGGCTGGGCGTCTCCGTGGAAGATCCGCGTCCGGGTGTGCCCGAAGGCACGACCATCGAGGCGGTCAGCCTGCTCAATGCCGAGGGCGTGCGCATGATCTTCGGCAACCTGGTTTCCAATTTCGTCAACTTCGCCCCGCTGGGCGTGGTGCTGGTGGCCATGCTCGGGGTCGGCGTGGCGGAAAAATCCGGTCTGTTGTCGGCCATGGTGCGCGGCATCGTCCTGAATGCGCCCAAGCACCTGGTCACTGTGGCCGTGGTGTTCGCCGGGGTCATTTCCAATACCGCATCGGAAATGGGTTACGTGGTGCTGGTGCCGCTGGCCGGGGCCATATTCCTGGCCCTGGGTCGCCACCCGCTGGCCGGCATGGCCGCAGCCTTTGCCGGGGTGTCGGGTGGTTACAGCGCCAACCTGTTGCTGGGCACCATTGACCCGCTGCTGGCCGGCATCACCCAGGAAGCCGCTCGCCTGATCGATCCGGAATACGAGGTCTATGCCACCGCCAACTGGTATTTCATGATCATCTCGACGTTCATGATCACCGCGGTGGGGTCGCTGGTGACCATCTTCATCGTCGAACCCAAGCTGGGCAAATACGACGACTCGCGCGCCGATCCTTCGGTGCTCGATGACAGCCAGATGAGCCCGCTGACAAGCAAGGAAAAAAAGGGCCTGGTCATGGCCGGCATTGCCGTGCTCGGTGTTTTGGGGCTGATCGCCCTGCTGGTCGTTCCCGAGGCCGGTGTGCTGCGCGACCCGGATGCCGTCGGCGAAGGCTTTCTGGCCTCCTCGGGTCCATTCTTCCGCTCCATTGTCGCCTGGATCTTCGTGTTCTTCCTGGTCACCGGCTTTGCCTACGGCAAGGTCGTGGGCACCATGAAAAATGATCGTGACGTGATCGACGGCATGGCCTCCGCGATCTCGACACTGGGACTTTACGTGGTACTGGTGTTTTTTGCCGCGCAGTTCGTCGCCTATTTCGGCTGGACCAACCTAGGCCTGATCACTGCCATCACCGGCGCTGATTTCCTCCAGGCCATCGGCCTGACCGGACCGCTGGTGTTCTTTTTCTTCATCATCATGTGCGGCATCGTCAACCTGTCGCTGGGTTCGGCTTCGGCCCAGTGGGCGGTGACCGCGCCGATCTTCGTGCCCATGCTGATGTTCATCGGCTACTCGCCCGAGGTCATCCAAGGCGCCTACCGGATCGGTGATTCGACCACCAACATCATCACCCCGATGATGAGTTACTTCGGCCTGATCCTGGCCTGGGCGACACGCTACGACAAGAACTTCGGCATCGGCACCCTGATCGCCACCATGCTGCCCTACTCGATCTTCTACTTCTTCTTCTGGGTGACGCTGTTCTTTATCTGGGTGTTCGGTCTGGGTCTGCCGGTGGGGCCGGGTTCGCCCACCTATTACACGCCGTAAACGCCATGACTGAACCGGTCGAAATCCGGCTGGAGAAATCCCGTCGCGTACTGGTGGTCGAGTTCGATGACGGCCAGGTCTTCGAGCTGCCGTGCGAATACCTGCGCACCCACTCCCCGTCAGCCGAGGTGCGAGGCCATGGACTGTCGGAACCGAAGCTGATGACCGGCAAGGAAAACGTCAATATCGAGCGCATCGAACCCATTGGCAGCTACGCCGTTGCCCTGCACTTTGATGACGGACATAACACCGGTCTGTACTCGTGGTCATTTCTTTACAAGCTCGGAGTTAATATGGAGGCCAATCTGACCCGCTACGCCGAGCGTCTGCGAGAGGCGTCGCGACCTGACCAAGAGAAATCATGATCGATTTTGGATACAAGGACGTTGCCCCCGAGGAGAAAACCCGCCTGGTCAATCGGGTGTTTTCCTCGGTAGCGGGCAAGTACGATCTGATGAATGACTTGATGAGCCTGGGAATTCACCGGCTCTGGAAACGTCATTTCGTGACCACCTGCCAGATTCGCCCAGGTCAGCGCCTGCTGGACCTGGCCGGGGGCACCGGCGACATTGCCCGACTGGCCCGTGACCGGGGCGCTGATGTCGTGGTCGCTGACATCAACCGCGACATGCTGTCGGTGGGACGATCACGGGCCGACGATGACGGTCTGGTGCAGGGCCTGGACTGGTTGCAGGTCAATGCCGAGGCCTTGCCATTCGCAGACCGCAACTTTGACCACGTCACCATCACCTTCGGCTTGCGCAACGTCACCGATCGCGACCGGGCGCTTGGCGAGATGCACCGGGTGCTCAAGCCCGGCGGTCGGGTTCATATCATGGAGTTTTCCAAGGTCGGCCTGCCGGCCCTGGCGCGCATCTACGACACCTGGTCGTTCCAGGTATTACCGCGTCTGGGCCAGCGTATCGCCGGGGATGCCGACAGCTACCAGTACCTGGCTGAATCCATTCGTCGCTTCCCCGATCAGCAGACCCTGGCCGATATGCTGGTTGGGGCTGGTTTCGAGCAGGTCGACTGGTACAACCTCTCCGGTGGCATCTGCGCCATTCATCGTGGAGCAAGGATCTGAGATGGCACGCTACCTGACACCTTTGCCGGGAATGCTGGCCTTCGGAATCGAACGCGCCATCAACCAGGCCATTGAACTGGATGCATCGGCTGGGCCAAGGTTGAAAGCACTGGAAGGGCGTTCGGTCAAGCTGGTGCTGACCGGGTTGGGCATTGATCTTTACTTTTTCGGCGAAGGCTCGAAACTGGCAGTAGCCGCCGAGCAAGATGTCTCGCCCGATACCACCATTACCGGAACCCCGGGCGCCTTGCTGGCCATGTCGGTTCCCGACTGGCGCGCACCGGGCAGCGGAGTCCGGATCGAGGGGGATGCGGGAACGGCCCAGGCGCTGGAAAAGCTGTTTCGCCAACTCGATCCGGACTGGGAGAGCCTGCTGACCCGTCATCTGGGCGATGTCGTCGGCCATCAGCTCTGGCGGCTGATCAACGATGCCGCCGGCCTGGGACGGCATGGAGTGCGCACTGCCGGCGATCAGGTCGCACGCTATCTGCGCGAGGAAAGCGGGCTTCTGGTCACAAGCGAAGAGATGGATGCCTTCACCGGCGAAGTCGATGATTTGCGCGAGGCGGTCGATCGCCTGCAAGCTCGTCTGAAACGGACCGGCCGGACATGATCCGCCACGGATTTCGCCTGGCCAGCATTGGAATGACGCTGGCACGTTACCGGCTGGATGAATTCCTGGCCGGCATTCCCCTGCTGAGATTCACGCGCATGGTGCGAATGCTGCCCTGGGGCAATCGCCAGGTCCGTGAGTTGCCGCGCGGGGTCCGCCTGCGGATGGCGCTTCAGGAACTGGGCCCGATTTACGTCAAGTTCGGCCAGATCATCTCCACCCGGCGCGACTTGCTACCCCACGATATTGCTGATGAGTTGGCCGGCCTGCAGGATGACGTATCGCCCTTTCCCAGCGATCAGGCCCGCGCCATCGTCGAATCTCAGCTCAAGGCGCCGATCGATGAATTGTTTGCCCAGTTCGAGGATGCCCCTTTGGCCTCGGCTTCGATTGCCCAGGTCCACGGCGCACGCCTCAAGACCGGCGAGGCCGTGGTCGTCAAGGTAGTTCGTCCCGGGATCGAGGAACGGATCCGACGCGACCTGGAGCTACTGAAAAGCCTTGGGCGCCTGGTTCGGCGCTACCATCCCGAGGGTCACCGCATACGCCCCGACGACATCGTCGCCGAGTTTGACCAGGTCATCCACGGTGAGCTGGACATGCAGGCCGAAGGCTCCAATGCCGCACTGATCAAGCGCAACTCCGAAGCCTCGCCCACGCTCTACATCCCGGCCATCCACTGGGATCTGACCGCACGCCGGGTTCTGGTCATGGAACGCGTCAGCGGCATTCCGGTGCGCGACACCGCGGCCCTCAAGGCCGCCGGCGTGGACCTGGAAAAGCTGGCTCGCAATGGCATTCGGCTGTTTTACACGCAGGTATTCCGTGACAACCTGTTCCATGCCGACATGCATCCCGGCAATATCCTGGTCGATGTCACCGATCCTGCTCAGCCGCGCTTCATCCTGCTTGATTTCGGCATTGTCGGCACGCTGGCCCCACGTGACCTCTACTATATCGGCGAAAATTTCCTGGCCATTTTCAATCGTGACTATCGGCGGGTGGCCGAGTTGCATGTCGAGGCTGAATGGGTGCCACCGGACACCCGGGTCGACCAGCTCGAAGCGGCTGCCCGCGCCGTGTGTGAACCTTCCTTCACCCGGCCACTCGAGGAAGTCTCGTTTGCCGAAATGGTCATGGACCTGTTCAGCGTGGCCCGGCGCTTCAAGTTGACGCTGCAGCCACAGTTGATCATGTTGCAAAAGACCCTGCTCAATATCGAGGGCATGGGTCGAGAGCTCTACCCCAAGGTCAACATCTGGGAAGTCGCCAAGCCGGAGCTGGAAAGCATTTACGCCGAACGCTACGGCCTGCCCCGTACCGCCCAGCGCATCGGTCGCCAGTTACCCAGCCTGCTGGCGCGCAGTCCGGAACTGCCCAACCTGATCTACGAATACCTGAAAATTGCCGGCAGCGGCCAGGCCCGCACCCGCATCGATCCGGCCGATATTGAAAAACTATCCGCTGAGTTCGGAAAACGTCAACGCCGTACCAGCGGCGCGGTCATTGGCGGCGCCTTGCTGATCGGCGGCGCCATCATGGCCGGCTTTCAGGTCGAACCCCTGTTCCATGCGGTCTCCGTCCCGGCGGCCGTCACACTGCTGGTCGGGCTGGTTGTGGCCTGGCGTTCGGCAAACTAACCCGCGGGCATCGAAATGGGGTGTAGGCCGGCCCTACGCGGCCGACGGACGAACTGTGGGGAATCGACATCAAATCGATAGACGCCAAATCCGGATCACAATGGGACACAAGACAATGGGTCAGGTTTTCAGAAAAAAACCCTTGAGTCGATCAATCCTGGACGGCATGGCAACATGCACCACCAAATCGACCGGACTGGCCGGATTGACCAGGGTCCACTGATCGGATTCAGGCCAGGTCGACGGTAAAGTTCGAATTTCAAGCGGTTCAACACCCAGCTCCAGATGAGCCAGGGAGGCCGCCATGGTGGTGTCGGCGGCCTTGACCAACGCTTCTCGTGCCGTCCATTGCCTCAGAAACAACCGAGAGCGCTCAGGGTCTTCCAGCGCCTCGATGGCATTGGCCTCGTCGACGCTGAAAAACCGTCGGGCCAGTTCTACGGGACGGCGCATATGGCGCTGGATCTCGATATCCACGCCAACGGGATGACCAACCGTCAGGGCAACTGCCAGCCAGGCGCCGGAATGGGACAGGTTGAATTCCAGCGCTGAGT